>Ga0213825_1001848_pt1 | contig 14035 bp, 10 predicted proteins | sample MC6MC0900MG_FD_179896 | JGI IMG/M metagenome (GOLD analysis project Ga0213825, IMG submission 179896) | Enriched soil aggregate microbial communities from Iowa State University, Ames, United States - MC6-MC0900-MG | ecosystem: Environmental > Terrestrial > Soil > Unclassified | place: USA: Iowa... | reverse complement strand
ATCGGTTCGCTCCGCTCACCGTGTTTCCTTTATCTCAGTTGGAGTTTTCCATGCCATAAGCCGCTGACCAGGGCGCTTGCGCTTTTTTTGTCGTTTAGGAAATTATAAATTTCTAGACTTGTGGATAACTGTTCGATAAAATGTTCGTATAAATATTTGTGGAGTTTTTCTGTATGAGTCATGCTAATAGCGGAGTTATCAAACGAATATTAAAAGATCACTTTGATGGTTATTGGAGGATGCATTCTGACCTTTTTCCGGTATCGTATCGTGAAGATATAAAAGAAACAGTAGAGAAAGCCATTAGATGTGGAACTCGTGATTTGGGATACGCACGTTATGAGTGTCTCGGATGCGAAGGGGGACCAAATCCAGTTTTTGTTTGCTTTACTTGTAAAAGCCGTTTTTGCCATAAATGTGGTAAGAAATATACTGATGATTGGTCAGATAAGCAACAGGAAATGATTTTTAACGTTCCACATCGTCATATGGTGTTTACAATTCCGAAGGAATTGAGAAATGTTTTCTTTCAAGACCGAAAAAAGTTAAATGAACTAAGTAAGAAAGTAGCTGAAGTCTTTCAATTTTACTTTCAACGTAAAAGTAAAAAACGTGATCTACAGGTTGGCATAATTACAGTCATTCATACTTTTGGACGGGATTTGAAATTTAATCCTCATATTCATGCACTAGTAACGGAAGGTGCAATTGATAACCGTAATGAGTGGGTACCCACTGAATTTATTCCATATGAATATTTAAGAAAGTCCTGGCAAAAGGTCGTGTTAGATTTACTAAAATCTTGGTTTCCGAATAACCGCTCTGTTATCAATCTTATTAATGATCTATATCAACGATATCAAAAAGGATTCTATGTGAATGCAGAACAGAGAATGAGGGATGCAAAAGGAGCTGCAAAATACATAGGGAGATATTTAGCTAGACCTGCTATTGCGGAATATCGCATAGTTAAATACGATGGCAAGACGGTTCACTTTTGGTATGAAGACCATCAAACAGGAAAAAGAGTTGATGAGACACAACCTGTCTATAAATTTCTTTTTAATTTATTACAACACATTTCACCCAAGCATTTCCGAATGGTTGGTCGTTTTGGTTTGTACAGCAGAAGATCATATAAAAAGACAAATCAGATTTTAAGTCTTTATTCATTTATGAGAACAAAACAACTTTCATTATTACTTGAGACAAAAAAGAAGAAGAAGACTTATAGACAGCGCATGATTGAAGCGTTTGATAAAGATCCATTTATTTGTCCACATTGCCATCGTGAGATGGACTTGGTTGAAATATGGCATGCGGATTATGGATTCTTGTATCATTATATGGAAGACATGGAGTCCGTTAAAACGTTAAGGAGGATTAGTCTTGGCCAAAAACAAAGAGCAGGATGAATTGAGTAAAGCATTTCTGGAATCGTTGGATAAGGATGATCCATTTGGTTTGAATGAGGAAATAAAAATGTTGATTTTTAAATGTATTGATTGTGGTGAAGAAGACGAGGTTCCTGAATATGTAGTTGAAGAGTTTCATTTTGATTTGGAAGAAAATGAAGAAGTGGAAGTGGTCTGTCCTTTTTGTAATGGCACTATGCATCGAGCGAGGAATATCCCAAGTGAATAAGCTTCACTTGGGACGTGATTTAAGTCGCGTTAGCGATTTTGTTCCTTATTTAGCAACAATAAGTTGAATGTTATTCTTTTGCGCATAATTCTGGTAAATTTCATTAGGCATGGTATCTGTTATAAGGTAATCAATCTTATCTAATCCGCAATAGGTCATTAACCCGTATTTATCAAATTTATCATGGTCAACTAATAAAAATACTTCAGAGCTTCTGTTCACAATGGAAGCTTTTAATTCGCTTTCAAGAGGTGAAGAATTCGTAACACCATTTGATAAGGAAACTCCTGTTGAAGCCATAAATGCTTTATTAATATTATAGGCATTTAAAATATCCATATATTTTAAGATCCCAAATGCATTTGTCTTTCTTTCAAGTATTCCGCCTGCTGTAATCACGTTTAAATTTTCGAAAGGAAGTGCACGGACGATAAAATCAAGGCTATTGGTGATTACCGTGATCTGTTTGTTATTGATATATTCAATCAATTCAATTGTAGTTGTACCAGAATCGATAAAAATAATATCTCCGTCCTGTACATAATTCGCTGCAGCTGCCCCAATCATTTCCTTTTCTGTTTGATTACGTACTCGCCTGTCATGGAAAGATTCTAATTTAGCACGCTTGTCATCATTTACAGCTACACCGCCGTATACCTTTTTGAAATCCCCCTTTTCAACCAGTTCCTGAACATCCCGGCGAATTGTGTTTTTAGATACGTTAAACACGTTCATCAACTCATCTAAAGACACTGATTTATGCTTGATGATATATTCTTCGATTTTATTGATCCGTTTATCTTTGATCATTTCCGTCCACCCTTTATTTCCTAATAATACTAATAATTGGTATCGTTTTCAATATATCGATAATAATTACATATTACCAACAAATGATCAAAACTTCACTATAAAAATCAAGATTTCTCTTAAATTAATCATTACCCAACTCTTTTTTTTTCCCAATTACCAACCACCAGTTTTTACCAATAATTACCAACTGAGTTCCTGCAAACCCTTTCTTGCTTTTTAAAAAAATATTTTATACTTAGTTATAAAAATAATTTTCATACGGGTGTTAGTTTGATGAATAGTTTCTTCGAGAAAGCACAACAGTTTGGTAAGTCATTCATGCTTCCGATCGCAGTGCTTCCGGCAGGTGGTCTACTCCTTGGGATCGATGGGGCATTATCTAATCCGAACACCGTTAAAGCTTATCCATTTTTAGATATTTCTTGGCTTCAGAATGTATTTACGATTATGTCTAGTGCCGGTTCGGTCGTGTTTGCCAACCTGGCATTGCTGTTTGCCATTGGTATTTCTGTTGGACTTGCGAAGACAAATAAAGGAACAGCAGGTCTTGCTGGTGTGTTAGCATTTTTAGTCATGAATGCAACGATTTCATCTTTGTTAACGATTACAGGCAAAATGAACGTAGAAAACCCGGCAGCGGTTGGGCAAGGAATGACGCTTGGCATTCAGACACTTGAAACAGGTGTTTTTGGTGGTGTGGTTGTCGGTATCGTGACATCATGGCTGCATAATCGCTATAACAAAAAGCAGCTTCCACAGTATAGAAAACATCCTTTTTACTTTGGAATTTGAGCAGCAAAGCGGGCCGTAATTTGCTGCGGGCGTGTAATTGCACCGCTGACAACAACCGAATACACCCCGATTTCAAACGCTCTTTTCAACATATCAGGGCTGATAATATTTCCTTCCGCTATGCAGGAATGGTCACTTCTTTAAGAATATTTTTTAAAAAAGCAAAGTCGTTCTCATATAGTTTACTCCCATTTGTTTCATTTGTATAACCATAAAGGGTCGTACCTACACAATCAAATCCCAACTTTTCCGCATTAACAGCTTCCTCAACCGATGATATATCCGCCATTAACTGGACAGCTGGATTTTTTTCAGTCTTCGGTGTTGAATGAGATTCGCTCCTTTATCCGTTTAGGAAGAGTCTGAATGGACTGTACCACAAAAACATGCTTGAAGAGGGATTTTAACAATGGAAACAAAAAGAATGGATAAATGAAAGAAAGCATGGGGACGAAGGATAAGAACCATCCCCATGCTTACCATCATACCCATTAAACAATGGACAAATTTTATATACACTGTAATATCTTTATGACTTGCCCGTATTCTATTGATAGTTGAAGCGGGTTTTTTTATTGTTAGTAGTGAGGATATTTAATCAGATAAAAATGACAGCGTTTTCGCTCGCCATATAAATAGTTGAAGGAGGGGAAGTTTTATGAAGAAGACGGCCCATATTATTTCCCATTCCCATTGGGACCGGGAATGGTATTTATCTTTTGAAAAACATCGCTATTACTTTATTAAACTTATGAATAATCTAATTGAACAGTTCAAAAAGGAAGGAAATGCCTTTCAATCGTTCCATCTGGATGGTCAAACGGTTCTTTTAGAGGATTATTTCGCTGTTCACCCAGAAAACCGTGAAATCGTCAAACAATTGATTGAAGAGAAAAAGCTTCATATTGGCCCTTGGTATGTGCTGCAGGATGCTTTTTTAACAAGCTCTGAGGCCAATGTTCGGAACTTACTGATTGGCATGAATGATACGAAAGCCTATGGCCATGTATCAAAAATTGGCTATTTTCCTGACACATTCGGCATTTACGGTCAGGCGCCCCAGCTGTTAAAACAAGCGGGAATTGATACGGCCGCCTTTGGACGGGGAGTTAAACCGACGGGCTTTAATAACACGGTATCAGACACCCCGAACTTTGAATCGCCTTTTTCCGAGATGATTTGGAAATCGCCTGATGGCTCCAGTGTTTTAGGGATATTATTTGCGAATTGGTATTCAAATGGAAATGAAATCCCGGTAGATGAAGACGAAGCGAAAGCATTCTGGGATAAAAAACTCGAGGATGCTGAAAAGTATGCGTCAACAAATCAGCTATTGTTTATGAATGGCTGTGACCACCAGCCACTGCAAAAAACGATTCCAGCGGCGATCGAAACCGCCACAAAGCTTTATCCTGAGTACACGTTTAAGCATTCAAGCTTTGATGAATATACAGATGCATTAAAAAAGGATCTTCCGGAAAAGCTCCAAGTGATTGAAGGCGAGTTGCGCAACCAGCGGACAGACGGTTGGTCCACTCTTGTCAATACCGCGTCAAGCCGAATTTATTTGAAGCAATGGAATAACCATTGTCAGACCCTTTTGGAAAAAATCGTAGAGCCGCTTGCGTCCATGAACTACCTGGCAAATGGAACCTACCCGCGGGAATATATCCGTTTTATGTGGAAATCGCTGATGAAAAACCACCCGCATGACAGCATTTGCGGCTGCAGTGTTGATGAGGTCCACCGTGAAATGGTGACCCGTTTTGAAATAGTCTCGCAGATGGGCGAAGTTTTTGTAGAGGAAAAAGCTGCCGAGCTGGCCCAAACAATTGATACATCGCAAACACTGGACGGCGGAATCCCGTTAGTTGTCATGAATACAACGGGATGGGACAAAAACGAAGTGGTCTCCAAAATAGTTGACCTTGAAAAAGTATACTTTTCGCAAATGCACTTTGAGGAAATTCCAGCCTATTTGCAGGACAAAGAGATGACTGACTACAAGCTGATTGATGATCAGGGCAATGCCGTTGAATATCAGCTCGAGAGCCCGACGATTGAATTTGGCTATGATCTGCCGGACGACAAGTTCCGTCAGCCGTTTTTTGCAAAACGAATCAATCTATCATTCTATGCAAAGGATATTCCGTCCTTCGGATATAAAACCTTTTATCTGGTGCCAGCAGACCAACCGTCAGAACAGGCGGATGCATTGACATCTGATACAACCATGGAAATGGAAAATGAATATGTTCATTTACTGTTCCATGAAGATGGCACCTATGATTTAACCCATAAGGAAACTGGGAACACCCTCCGAAGCCTTGGTATTTACGAAGATACGGGGGATGTCGGTAACGAATATATGTTCAAGGAAGCGAAGGGGCTTGCCGCGATTACGACAAAAGGTATCCCAGCGGAATTTACATTTTTGGAAAAAAGTGCACTGCGAACCGTGTTGGAGTTCCAACACACATTGTCCATTCCAGTTTCTGCGGACGACCTATTAGAAGTGGAGCGGCATAAACTCATTTGGCATAAGGAAAGAGAAGCGGGCAGGTCCAGTGAAAAGACCACGATAACGCTTCGAACCGTTGTGACCCTTGAAAAAGGCATGAAGGGACCAGCCTTTAAACTGTTCATCGATAATCAAGCAACAGATCACCGTCTTCGTGTTCTTTTTCCAACAGAACTGCAAACGGATACACATCAGGCTGACAGTATTTTTGAAATTGTTACCCGTCCGAATACACCCGAAAAGGAATGGGAAAATCCAAGCTTTTGTCATCACCAGTCGCGCTTTGCCAGTCTGGCGGATGACCAGATGGGAATAACGGTTGCGACGGATGGTCTTCAGGAATACGAAATCCTGCCTGAAGACGGAACGATTGCGGTAACCGTGCTTCGTTCGACCGCAGAGCTTGGGGACTGGGGCTACTTCCCGACACCTGAAGCACAATGCCTAGGCATGCAAACAGCGGAATGGCAAGTTCTTCCGCATGAAAAAGATATCATTTTTTCAAAAGCTTATGTCGATGTCTATCAATACAAAGTGCCGCTCATGGTAATCCAGACAAGCGCCCACGAAGGCACATTGCCAAAAACCTATCAGTTTGTAAGCTCGGAACCAAGTGGACTTGCCTGGACGTCGATGAAAGTTGCGGAAGAGCGTGATGACGTCATGATTCGCTGGTTTAATCCGGCGGGCACAAAGGAAAGTCTAAATGCTGCCATTCATGAGGACTATTTGTCCTATAAAAGTACGATTCTTGAAGAAAAAACAACAGAATCAAAGGATCATTATGAAATAGAGGGTTACGAAATTATCACACTAGGTTTTCAACATAAGAGATAGGAGTGGAAAACATGACGACAATACTTCCAGAATCGATGCAAAAACTCATCAATCATGTAAATGAATTTTTTCCAGATGATGAAAAGCTACAGCGGATGTTTGAACAATGTTTTGTGAATACGTATGAAACAACGATGAAAAAGAAAGAAGATGGCAAAACATTCGTTATCACAGGAGATATTCCCGCAATGTGGCTGCGGGATTCAGCCGCACAGGTAAGACCCTATTTACTTGCTGCCGAAGAGGATGAAGAAATGGCCGATTTGCTGGAGGGGGTTATTCGCCAGCATTATGCCTTTATTTTACATGATCCGTATGCGAATGCCTTTAATGAAACGGCAAATGGCAAAGGGCACCAAACCGACCTGACAAAGATGACCCCGCACATTTGGGAGCGAAAATACGAGATTGATTCCTTGTGCTATCCGGTGCAGCTGGCCTACCTGTTTTGGAAGTCAACCGGTAGGACGTCCCATATCAATGAAACGTTCCAGCATGTAATCGAAACGATTATCCAAGTATGGCGGATCGAGCAGGATCATGAAAACAACTCTCCTTACCGGTTTGAACGTGCGGATGTCCGTCAGTCTGATACGTTAACTCGTGATGGAAAAGGCGGGCGTGTTGTGCCGACCGGGATGACCTGGAGCGCCTTCCGCCCGAGTGATGATGCCTGCACATACGGATACCTCGTACCGGCAAATATGTTCGCGGTTGTCGTCTTAGGTTATGCTGCGGAAATGTGCGCGGAAGTGCTTCACCATTCTTCCTTAAATGAGGAATGCTTGAAGCTTCGTGACGAGATTCAACAGGGGATTGAACAATACGCGAAACTTGATCACCCGATTCACGGCGAACTGTATGTCTATGAAACCGATGGGGAAGGACGGGTCAATTTAATGGACGATGCCAATGTACCGAGCCTGCTGGCTGCGCCTTATTTAGGCTACCTTCCATTTGATGATTCAACGTATGTAAATACGCGCAAGTTCCTTTTAAGCAGGGATAATCCTTATTATTATGAAGGAAAGCATGCAAATGGAATTGGCAGTCCGCATACGCCTGACCATTACATTTGGCATATTGCGCTTGCGATTGAAGGGATGACAACAACAAATAAAGCCGAACAACAGGAAATTTTAGCTTATTTTAAAAAGACTGATGGCGGTACAAATTATATGCATGAAGGCTTTAATGCCGATTGCCCAGAAGAATTTACAAGGGACTGGTTTGCATGGGCCAACACAATGTTTAGTGAATTTGTGTTAAGTCTGACAGGGAAGGCAGTCAAAGGTAGTCCGCTTTATCATCAATTGATGAGAAACAAAAGCAATCAATCGTAAGATAATATTCGAACAGATCATTTGAAAGGGTGATGCCGTAATGAAAAGAGTCCACTGGATGGTCGAAATTTGCGAATTGATATGGAGAGTGGTCCTGGTGAATGTGTGCTGGATCGCCTTTACCGTCCTAGGGTTAGGGATTTTGGGCTTTTTCCCTTCCTCTGTTGCCCTTTTTACCATTGTCCGGAAATGGCTGAGGAAAGATACGGATACACCTGTATGGAAGACTTTTAAACATGTTTATTTTAAAGAGTGGAAGAGAAGTAATGGAATTGGCCTTGTTTTTTACAGCATTGGCCTTTTCCTCTTTATCGATATCCGTATTACAGAGGGACTTATGACAGGCGTTTTTTCTAGCATTCTTTTAGTCATACTATACTTTCTCGCATTTCTACTTCTATTGTCCTTGGGGTATTTCTTTGCCATTTATGTCCATTACGAGTTCTCAAATAAAGAATATATTATTCAGTCCTTTCTATTTACAGTGACAAGTTTACCATCAACCATATGGATTGGAGCGGGATTATTTGTTATTGGCTCTCTAATGAATGAGCTTCCGGGATTAATACCTTTTATTTCTGCAGTTGCTCCAGCCTATTGGATGATGAAGGTCAGCCTGAACCGATTTAACCTTTTAGAGAAAAGAGCAACATTTAACAACGCAGCAATGTAAAAGGAGGGGAACTAATGTGAAACTCAACTTTATTGGAGACATGTCGCCGGTTGCAGATGGACTGACGGCTGTAATGGAGAATTTAATGATTCAACTTTCTCATGATGGTTATCCGATTCATGTGAAAAATCAAAAAGGCCCATTACGAGTCGCAAATAAAAATGGTCAAGGTGAAATTACCTTTGAAAAGACGGTTCACTTTTTCCGAGCAATAGGATTATGGCTTCAACATATTAGAAAAGGTAATGAATTTGATCTTACAGAGGACCCACAGTTTGACATGAGCGGTGTTATGCTTGATGCCTCTAGAAATGCTGTTCCAACCGTTGCTGAAGTAGAAAAACTGCTGCAGAAAATGGCTGTGATGGGATTAGACACCTTGATGCTTTATACAGAGGATACGTACGAAGTAAAGGAACATCCATATTTCGGCTATATGCGGGGAAGATATACGTTTGAAGAGCTAAAAGCATGTGATGAGTATGCAGAGAAGCTAGGGATTGAGATGATTCCATGTATTCAATCATTGGGCCACTTAAGAGAAGCACTTAAATGGAATTATGCTGCTGCCTTCAAAGATACAGACGATATTTTATTAGTAGATAAGCCTGAAACCTATGAGTTTTTAGAGAATTGTATAAAAGCAGCTTCAGAACCTTTTAGGACAAAGCGTATTCATATCGGGATGGATGAAACATTCCAGCTCGGTTTAGGGAAGTATTTAGAACAAAATGGCTATGAGAACCATATTGATCTGATGAATCGACACCTTCAAAAGGTTGTTGCTATGACCGAAAAATTAGGACTTAAACCAATGATTTGGAGCGATATGTATTTTCCGTTATTCGCAGAGAACAGCCAATATAAAGATGAAAACGGCAAGATACGGGAAGAAATTATTGCGGCTATTCCTGATGTAGAGTTTGTTTATTGGAATTATTATCGGAAAGAGCAGGAAGTTTATGAAAAAGATTTTCATAACCATAAGCTGCTGGGCCGGGCACCGATCTTTGCCGGCGGGGCATGGACCTGGAATGGAATCGTCCCGAATTATGGCAAAGCGATTGTGACGACGGAAGCTGCGATCGCTGCCTGTAAAAAGGAAGAGATTAAAGAACTATTTGTCACAATGTGGGGCGATAATGGGGCCGAAACGCCGTTCTCTACTTCCTATCCAATTTTACAATTATTCGCCGAGCATACTTATCATAAGGAAGTGACGATTGAACAGGTAGAAGAGCGATTTGAATTTTGCGGTGAGGGGCACTTTGCTGACTTTATGAATTTAAAACTATTGGATGAAACACCAGGAGTCATGAAGGATAACATGAATACCTCAATGACGTCTAAAGTGTTGCTCTATCAAGATATATTAATAGGATTATATGATGAGAATGTTCGCGGCCTGTCTTTAGGGGAACATTATGAAAAACTAATCCCTGTAATTGAACGAGCGAAGCACCAGAATCCAAAATGGGAATCGCTGTTTGACTTTTATGAACAGTTGGCACGAGTTCTAAGCGTGAAAGCGGAAATTGGCATCCGCGTAAAGGAAGTTTATGAGCAAAAAGACTATGAGCAAATGAAATTCGTCGTGACGGAATTAGATGAGATTCAAGCCAATGTTGACCTTCTACGGAAAAAGCACCGCAAAGTCTGGTTTGCGGCTTATAAGCCATTTGGCTGGGAAGTCATTGACATTCGGTACGGCGGCGTCATTACCCGGATTGATTCGGTAAAATATCGGCTTAATGAATGGCTCGCGGGAACGATTACCAGTATCGAAGAGTTAGAAGAAAAACGCTTGCGCCATGACGGACCATGGGAAATTGTCGACGGATTAGTAGGCGGCAATGTCTATCATCGCATCGTAACCGCAGGAAACTTCTCACTCTAGTGAAACGACGCAGAGAGTGCTTATCTTAGCCTAGTAAAGCGTGACAGGGTCCGCTCACCCTTTATTTTCGATTTCGCCGATAAGGGCTCAGAATTCGTCGATAAGCCTGTAAAATACTTTCAAAAAGGCGCTGCTAGTTCGCAGATCGCGTGTAATATTACATTTTTTAGAAGTTCGTTTTCCGAAAATAGCCATGTTTAATAAACATTTGTAATCAAAAAAATCCAAATGGGGTGAAAAAATGTTTTTAGCGGAAAGAAAATTTGAAGCGAGGATCAGGGAATTAGAAGGGTACCGTTATCGTGATTGCGCCTCTATTGACCAATTTTATACACATGAAGATGACGGCACAATTGGTGCCCATCCACCTGTTGAATATGATGAAAAAGCCATCATGAAAATCGGCGACTATTGGAAGGGCCGTGATCGCTATATTTGGCTTCATGCAAATGTCGATTGTCATTTGCAAAACACCGATCATCAAGTCGTGGGTCTGTTTTCATTTGGAAAGACCGGAGGGGGCAATAATTCAGGGTTTGAATCCTTACTTTTTGTGAATGGCAAACCCTATCAGGGTGTCGATTCCAATCATGAAGAGGTTCTCTTTGATGAACAAGTCGCTAAGGGGCCGATGCGTTTAGATTTCAGACTTTGGTCTGGACTTGAGGGGGGAGGCATTCCGGTTGAAAATGAATTTAAACTGCAGATGGCTAAAATCGGCTGGCTAGATAGACGGGTGGATAACTTATACTATACCCTTCTGGCTGCTTACGAAGTATTAATGGAAACGAATGAGGAAGATTCAGCCTATACGATTTTGAAAAAGGCACTTTCTGACACTTTACAGCTTATCGATTGGACCGAACCCGGAAGTGATGAATTCTTTGAATCCTGTTATGAAGCGGAAGCCAGCCTGACAGAGGTAATTCAATCCATCAATCATTCATCTGATATTACAATTCATGCTGTTGGCCATACCCATATTGATGTTGCCTGGCTTTGGCGCTTAAAAAATACGAGAGAGAAAGCGGCTCGTTCGTTTTCCACTGTGCTGCATTTAATGAAACAATTCCCTGAATACCAGTTCTTGCAAACGCAGCCACAGCTCTATGATTATATTAAATCGGATTATCCGGAAATTTATGAGCAAATGAAGGAACGAATTGCGGAAGGAATGTGGGAAGCTGGCGGTGCGATGTGGCTGGAGGCTGACTGTAATATTCCAAGTGGGGAGTCCCTTGTCCGCCAAATCCTGCATGGAAAAGCCTTCTTTAAAGAAGAGTTTGGTGTCGATTGCCAGTACTTGTGGCTGCCTGATGTGTTCGGGTACAGTTGGGCATTGCCGCAAATTTTGAAAAAATCAGGGATTAACACGATGATGACAACGAAGATTAGTTGGAATCAATATAATCGGATGCCGCATGATACGTTTTACTGGAAAGGGATCGATGGGAGCGAGATCCTTACGCATTTTATTACCACACCTGAACCATGGAATTCTCCAGATTCTTGGTTCTATACGTACAATGGCTATATTACGGCCAAAACGGTTAAAGGCGCTTGGAATGGTTATCGTGATAAGGAATTGTCAAAAGACCTGCTGCTTTCCTATGGGTATGGGGATGGCGGCGGCGGTGTCAATCGCCATATGCTTGAAATGCGCAGAAGATTTGACCAATTGCCAGGCATGCCGAATGTGAAAACGGCGAATGCCGATGAATTTTTTGAAAAACTTCATCAAAATGTGGCGGAATCGAACGGCTATATCCATAAATGGGATGGCGAACTGTACCTGGAGTACCACCGCGGAACCTATACAAGCCAAGCCTTTATGAAAAAGATGAACCGTAAACTGGAGCTTTTATATAGAAGAGCAGAATTCTTATCTTCCTGGCTTTCTGAAAATGGAGATTGGTTGGGGCAGGATGAACTGAAAAACGGTTGGAAGATTATCTTACGGAATCAATTTCATGATATTATTCCTGGTTCATCGATTCATGAAGTATATGAAGATGCTAGGGAAGAATACAAGGAGGCTTTCCAAATAGTGAATCAGCTGGAATCACAAGTAATCACTAGCGGAATCGAACAGGCTGACCGATCTGTCGTACTATTTAACGCGACACATCATAAGGGTATGAAAAATGTGGTTGTACCTCAATTTACTGATTTTGAAGCAGGTGTATGGAAAAACAGTGACGGTACGGTGTTAAACCATCAGAAACGTTCTGATGGCTGGCTCGTGGAAGTGGATACCCTTCCATCCTTTGGCGCTAAAACCTTATATTTTGAACCGATGGAAGCTGCTAAGGAACCAAAAACGAATTTTATCTATAGGGACAGGAAATTAGAAACACCGTTTTACCTTGTTGAGTGGAATGAGTTTGGTCAAATGACGACGATTTACGATAAGGAAGCAAAACGTCATGTTCTTGTTGAGGGCCAAAAAGGGAATATCCTGCAAATTTTTGAAGATAAACCACTTGCCCATGATGCCTGGGATATTGATATTTTCTATCAAGAAAAAATGGAAGAAATCCGTGATTTAGTTAGATTTGAAGTAGTGGAAAATGGTAAACTTACCTTTACAATTCATGTTAAGTGGAAGTATCATCATTCTGAAATTGCTCAGCATATTGTTTTTTATCAAAATGATCGCCGAATTGATTTTGAAACAAAAGTCGATTGGCATGAAAAAAGAAGATTGCTTAAGGCTGCCTTTCCTGTGGAAGTTCGAGCAACAGAGGCTACCTATGATATTCAATTTGGAAATGTAAAGCGTCCTACACACTGGAATACAAGCTGGGATATGGCAAAATTTGAAACAGTCGGACACCAATGGGCTGATTTATCCGAACCGGATTACGGGGTAAGTTTATTGAATGATTCCAAATATGGATATGATATAAAAGAAAATACGTTACGTTTAACCTTATTAAAATCAGCGATTCATCCTGATCCGCAGGCAGATCAAGGAGCACATTCCTTTATTTATTCGCTATATCCACATATGGGTGATTGGCGGCAAGCGAAGACGGTGGATAAAGCATGGGATTTGAATGACTCTATTATTGCGACAGCAGGAAAGTGGACAAAAGAAGAATCATTCATCGAAACAGATGCAGACCATATTTGGATTGATGCCATTAAGCCCGCCTATGATGGCAACGGGATCATTGTCCGTTTACATGAGTACGAGGGACGCAGAGGGAAGGTTTCGCTAAACGTTCAGAAAAACATACGATCATGGGTTGAGACCAATTTAATGGAAGAACCGATTGTAGAAGAATCTGAATTACCTATTGAGTTTGAAATCAAACCATATGAAATTAAGACTATTAGAATTTTGTAGTGGAATAAAGCATAGGGTTGTCTAAAGAGTAGTAGATAGGCTCATTTTCATCGCAAACGGCAGGGGCGCCGGGAGACTCCTGCGGGAAAGCCTGCCGGCCGAGACCCCGCAAGGCTGTAAGCCTGAGGAGGCTCGGCGGCTGGCCCGCGGAAAGCGACCAGAG
>Ga0213825_1001842_pt1 | contig 14067 bp, 18 predicted proteins | sample MC6MC0900MG_FD_179896 | JGI IMG/M metagenome (GOLD analysis project Ga0213825, IMG submission 179896) | Enriched soil aggregate microbial communities from Iowa State University, Ames, United States - MC6-MC0900-MG | ecosystem: Environmental > Terrestrial > Soil > Unclassified | place: USA: Iowa... | reverse complement strand
GTTAAAACATCTTCACGAACTAAATAATATCGCTGATTCGCAACATTCTTCATACGCTTCCCCCTAAAACTCTTGTCTTAATCGACAAATTCAAATTCAAACTCTTGCAGACGAACTGTATCGCCATCTTGCGCACCACGTTCACGTAAAGCTTCATCTACGCCCATTGCACGCAATTGACGAGCAAAACGACGAATTCCATCTTCACGGCTAAAGTCAGTCATTTTGAATAGGCGTTCAATTGCATAACCACTAATAATAAATGTACCATCATCATCACGAGTGATTTCAAAATCTTCACCTTTTGCCTCATGTTTATACATGACCGTCGCTTCTGATTGCTCCTCTAAATCATCATAAAGAGGGAATTCAGGTGTTACCTCTAGTAAATCTGCAATGGCAAATAATAATTCTTTTAAGCCTTGACGCGAAATCGCAGAAATCGGGAAGATTTGAATATCTTCTCCTACTTTTTGGCGGAACTCCGTCAAGTTATTTTCTGCTTCTGGCATATCCATCTTATTGGCTACAATAATTTGTGGACGCTCTGTTAAACGAAGATTATATTGTTTTAGTTCCTCATTAATCGTTAAATAATCCTCATATGGATCGCGACCTTCCATCCCTGACATATCTATCACATGAACAATAACACGTGTACGTTCGATATGACGTAAAAACTGATGACCTAAGCCCACCCCTTCATGTGCTCCTTCAATTAGACCCGGTAAATCTGCCATCGCAAAGCTACGATGATCCTCTGTCTCAATCATACCTAAATTCGGAACAATGGTTGTAAAATGATAAGCACCAATTTTTGGCTTAGCAGCAGAAACAACTGATAGAAGTGTAGATTTACCAACACTTGGGAATCCTACTAGTCCTACATCTGCTAAAACTTTTAACTCTAATATAACATTTAATTCTTGTCCTGGCTCACCTTTTTCAGAAAGTTCTGGAGCTGGATTTGCTGGTGTTGCAAAGCGAGAATTTCCACGTCCACCTCGACCAGCTTTTGCAATAATCGCTTGTTGACCATGCTCGACTAAATCGGCGATAACAGCGCCTGTTTCTTCGTTCATTACGACTGTGCCTGGTGGTACTTTAACGATTAAATCGTCTGCACGTTTACCATGCATTCCTTTACTCATACCATGCTCACCACGGTCAGCCTTAAAATGGCGTTTATAGCGGAAATCCATCAAAGTTCGTAAGCCCTCTTCAACTTCAAATACTACGTTACCACCATGTCCACCGTCACCACCAGCTGGACCACCATTCGGTACATATTTTTCTCGGCGAAAGGCAACCATTCCGTCGCCACCGTCGCCACCTTTTACATAAATCTTCACGTGATCGACAAACATTTAGTTCACTCCCTACTTGCACTCAATACATATCGCCAGCTCGTTTTTGTCTGCTCAATTGTTTGAATGTCTAATTGTTTCAAACCTTTTTCGGTGAATGCATCAGCACTCCATAGCCCATTTAGCGTGAATGTCACGGCAAATGTATGATCGTCAACACGTACATCAAGCGCTAAGCTTTGTTCTGTAAATGGATCTAATGTATCATAAACATGCATAACTGTTTTGTTTAAGGTATCTACAACTTCCCTATCAATATTATTGATGACAGGCTTTTTTATCTCTCCGCTAATCTCTAATAATAAGGAAGGATAGCGCCAGCCTGCCGTTTGTAACCACTCTATTGTTTGTGGTAATTGTAGACGATTAAGGATAGAAATTTTTCGTAATTGCTCCGAATAATTTTGAATAAGTTCTTTCGATTCGTCAATTCTACCTAAATCTAAATTCATGCGAATCAGTTGAAGTTGATTCACATAATCATGATTTGCAAAACGTAATACCTCACTAATGGTTAGTGATTGATTGTTCATCCCATTCACTCCAATAAAGTTATCCTTACTAGTATAACAAGTTTTACTGTATTTTTCCCTTAATTCTTCATCGAATTTTATGATGCATAACCAATAAAAGAAGACAGTAAACCTTTTAGTGATCTCCTGCTTTTGTAGATTGTTTTAGCCCAATCTAAATTATACAAAGTCTTCTATGTGCTCCGCATACTCTGCTGCTATTGTTTTCCAATTAAACAGTTCAGATAAAGGTATTCGCTCTTCTTGTTCCAAATATTTTCTTTTTAAAAAATCAGCAATACAATGATTATCAAATTTATTCACGTAATAATATTCAGACAATTACAACTTTTCGAATAATTACGTAGCAAGTGAAATCCTTTCAAAAGTATCAAAAAGCTTCATTCTTCTTCACAGTACTAATAATACCAACAATCCCCTGCAGTCATATTGGTCTGTTCTGCTAAATAAGCCTTTGTATTAGTAATCAAACCCATTGAACTCATATCTCCACAAGTCTCGGGATACCCATACCAATCATTATGTATGTCTCTACAAAACTTATTCCATTGAATGTACGATAGCTTCCACAAATTTAGCATAATCAAACAGAATCTATCTCTCCTATACATTATGTATATATTGTTGTTGCTTTAAAATAAAGTTTAATCAAAAATACCCACAAACCAGTATTTTACGAAAAATAAAAAGAATCCATTTTGAAAAAAAATTGATCAAAATAGATTCTTATAAGCAGATATTAATATCGGTTTTATATAAAAGTTTGATCAGTTTCTACCTGTGTCCTTCACAATTGAGTCCAATTGTTGAATAAGTCGGAAATTATTTCTTTTCTTTATCGGCCCATATAACTTTGTATAAAAATGTGAGTTCAGCTTCTTCAAGACCCGAGGGTAGTTCCCCATTATTACCTCCACCAAAACTCAGCTTGTTTTTAGTAGTGCCTAGCCACGCTGCTAAATAAACAGGTTTATTTTTTTCTAAGGTAACTTTGCCGCCGACTAGCTTACCGAAAGAAGAAGATGTCATGTTATTTGAATAAACAGTTGTAGCAATGCCAGTTGGTGTACCTGTGATTAGTTTCAAAGAATGACCTTCATTTTCAATGTCACTTATTCCAAAGGAAATAAAGCTGTCTTGATATTTTGTTTCAGGACCATCCCAAGTCTTTAGCAATTCCTCTTTAAACTTACCGTTTTTAAATACCTCCACTGAGAAGTACAATTGATCCTCGTCTTTCGGAGTGCCATTCAGCTTGAAAAATTCAATGTGCCCCACACCAGTCTTGCTAATAAGTAGGTTTTCTTTCTCGCTCATGTTATAGGGCTCAATGGTGATTTGCGTAGTTAATGGTGATTTTTCCTTTTCTAAAGATTTTTCTTTTTCTACGTTTACACAACCTGTTAACAACAAAGCAAAAATTATAAACAAGTATCGGCTTTTAAAGCGTCGCATTTTTTGCCCCCCAATTAATCATTATTCATTATATCATTTCAAATTAGCTTCAATTTCACAATAAGAATTACTCCGTTAAATGGCCCGATTGCTGAAAGAGAAAAAATTATGCATCATCACATCAGGATTAATGATTAACAAATAGTATTCGCCTACGATCAATTTTTTCGCGTATAGGAGTTATTTCATTAACTCTATTTAGTGAAGAGTCATAGTATGTATCAAATTATAAGAATAGCACAATAAATATATGGTAGCAGTAAAAAAAGGACTGCTTCTATAGCAGTCCTTTAATAATTAAGCTTCTTGTGATGCTGGGTATACAGATACTTGTTTGCGATCGCGACCTAAGCGTTCGAATTTAACAACGCCATCAACTTTAGCAAATAGTGTATCGTCACCACCGCGACCTACGTTAGTACCTGGGTAAATTTTTGTACCGCGTTGACGGTAAAGAATTGAACCACCAGTTACGAATTGGCCATCAGCACGTTTAGCACCAAGGCGTTTAGACTCAGAGTCACGTCCGTTTTTAGTAGAACCTACCCCTTTTTTCGATGCGAAAAGTTGAAGGTCTAATGCTAATAATAATTTCATCGTGTTCCACCTCCTACTTGGTTGTAGTTGATTTGGATGTATTGTCCATAGTTTTGCACCATTGAATACACTTGGGCAGTCATAACTTGGACAATTAACTGTAGTTTTGCATCAATCTCAGGCTCTAAATCTGATGGTAAATCTACCTTAAGATAGCCTCCACCTTCAGCAGCTTGTTCGACTTCTGGCTGGATTTGTAATAGTGCATAAATAGCATTTACTGTACCAATGGCAATTGTAGATGCCCCTGCACATACTAAATCCTTACCAGATTCATCGTATTCAGCATGTCCTGAAAATTCAAATGCTGACACATGTCTATTTTCATCGTGATGAATCGTAACTTGTATCATTCGTTACACCTCACAATTAAGCGTTGATTGTTTCAACAACTAATTTTGTGTAAGGTTGACGGTGACCTTGTTTACGACGGTAGTTCTTTTTAGCTTTCATTTTGAAAACAACGATTTTTTTCGCACGGCCTTCTTTCACAGCTTTAGCTGTTACAGTAGCGCCTTCTACGAATGGAGCGCCAACTTTAACGTTTTCGCCACCAACGAATAATACTTTATCAAAAGTTACAACCTCGTCAGCTTCTACACCTAATTTTTCAACATAGATTTCTTGACCAGCTTCTACTTTGATTTGTTTACCACCAGTTTCAATAATTGCGTACATTTTACTGCACCTCCTCTTAGACTCAGACTCGCCTGTATATAAAGGTGATCAAAGATACTTAAACCTTTCCAGAGCGGTTGTAGTAGCACAGGTGCTACAAACAATAACATTAAAATATTACCACATGCTTTTTTTTAAGTCAATCTATTCATCACATATTTCTCAAATGCTAAGCTATATTTTCGATAGTTCCATTCTTTAATTGCTTGAAGCCAAATAAATAAACAAAGAATTGCTATAAAAATAGAATGTGGTAGATTAATTAACGTTAAAATAAATATGATGGATGTTATTATGAGAGAAAGCCAATAGTAATATTCAAGCGTACGAACACTTGGATAAAATAAAAACAAACATGCCATAAGAATTCGACCACCATCAAGCGGAATAATCGGTAATAAATTAATAGCTAAAAGGACAAGCTGAACATTGATAAGCTTATTGGCAAGAAGCTCGGGCATAAAAAAAGCGAGGCCAATCCCTATTATTGTAGCGATTGGTCCCCCTAGGGCAATCCATAGGAGTGACGATGCTGGCACAACCGCTGGATTCTCAAATTTGATTTCCCCTCCATATGGTGTAATAACGCATGATTTTACCTTAACGCCACAAAGCGTTGCGGCTAGTAGATGTCCAGCCTCATGCCAAAGTAAGGAAGTTAAAATAATAGCATAGTAGGCAATTTGGCCACTAAAAATCATTAACAATACGAGAGGGATACAGAGAAGATGTAATTTAATTCTCATCTGTTGTTGTTGATTCCAGCCACTGCACAATCTGCTCTAAATTATAATGTGTTTTACCTTTTTCAATTGATAGATAGAGTTGTCCAGCCTCTTTCATCCCGATTAAATCATTTGCCTGCACCGTTGTATACGGTAGCTGTGCTAAACTATCCAGCATACCATAGGAAACTGTTGTGCCATCATCGTAGGTAATCGTCATCGTTTTACCTGTGTATTTTGTATGACCTGTAAAAACAACTAAACCATTCTGTCCAGCATAGATAGGTAAACCTATATCATACTGCAATAAAAAGCCTTCCTTAAAAACTTGAGCATTTGCAAACGCTAAAAGTTCAGCTTGCCCAACATCACTCGATACTAAAATGGCTTCATCCTCTTTGTTTAACCAGCTTTGTCCAAGCTCGCTTAAATAAGTTAAATCCTCAGATGTTGTCACAAGCTTTCGCACAGGTGTATCCAACACTCCTTGATCTTCTAGACGAATCACTAGCATAATTCCTGCCACAAGTAAGATTGTGACCAACCATTTCCATTTTTTAAACAAGCCCTCATCCTTTTTTCACACTATATGTGATTGCATGTCCATTCATGCAAAAAAATTTTTGAACAATTCAAATATCCTGATAGTGAGGGTTCTATCATTTCAGTGTTTCTATCCATCACTTTGGCTCTTCTCTCCATTAAACCAACAAAAAAAGCCTTCTCGTACAAATGCACGAAAAGACTCGAAGGTTTATCTCGAAAATAACGCTTTCAGTTTTGAAAATACACCCCTATTTTCATTTTCAATCGCCATAAGCGGTACGGATTCACCAAGTATTCGACGAGCAATATTGCGATAGCCTAAGGATGCCTTATTAGCAGGGTCCATGACAATTGGCTCACCTTTATTTGATGATGAAATAACATCTTCATTATCTACAATTATACCTAATAAGTCGATAGACAAATGTGTTGTTATCTCATTTACATCAAGTGTATCCCCGTTTTTCATCATATGCTGCCGAATACGATTAATAATGAGCTTAGGTGCTGTAATTTCTTCCTGCTCAAGCAAGCCAATAATGCGATCCGCATCACGCACGGCAGAGATTTCTGGTGTCGTTACTACGATTGCATGCTCTGCACCAGCAACAGCATTACGGTAACCTTGCTCAATACCAGCAGGACAATCTATTAATACATAATCATAATCTCTTTTTAACTCTTCTATTAAGCTCTTCATTTGCTCAGGATTAACGGAATTTTTATCTGTCGTTTGAGCAGCAGGTAATAAAAATAGTTTCTCATCTACCCGTTTATCTTTTATGAGTGCTTGATGAATTTTACAACGTCCTTCAACAACATCAACTAAATCATAAATAATCCGATTCTCAAGACCTAATATTACATCTAAATTACGTAGGCCAATATCAGTATCTATCAAACATACTTTTTTACCTTGTAGAGCCAATGCAGTCCCAAGGTTAGCCGTTGTCGTTGTTTTTCCGACACCGCCTTTACCTGAAGTTATGACGATCGCTTCTCCCACACTAGCTTCCTCCCTTAGACACATTTAACAATGGTCGAATATTTTTTAACACATGGATTTGATCGTACGTAATACGCCCATCGTAGCCGATAAATGCACATGTCATCTCTGCCTGATTAATCGCTTTTACATGTTCGTCTGACATTGCTTGAACCTGATCAGCAATCATGATATGTGTTGCCTCAAAGCGGGATGCTGCAATAATTGCTTCCTTATTACCATGAAGACCAGCATGTACAATGCCTTTAAGTCTACCTAGAACATACACATTACCACCAGCTTCCACACGTCCATTTGGGTTGACATTTCCAACGACGATAATATCACCAGCCGAACGCACAATTTGTCCCGATCTGACCACGCCTATATATGTATCTTGTTGACTTTCAATCATTTTCTGGTTGCTTTCTTGGATAGTCAGTACTTCACTTTGCACTTTTGAAACGATAAGTTGCTCTGTTTCCTGCACAATTTTAATTAGCTCATTCATTTGTTCTTCTGAACAGTATCGATAGCCTAAATCTAATTGGACATTCACTTTGCCATCGATACCGCTTTCTGAAACCTTTTTCTTTAATTCTTCTACTAAATCGACATATGCACATTGATCATCTAAACGAAGAACAAAACCATCCTTTGTTCCCTTCATATTCACTAACTGTTTTTTCATGAATGCCTCACCTCACGTTGCTCTTTGTTAAGAAACTTCACGTGCTCTCTGTAAGACACGCGCATTTATTAAATATTTGAAAGCCCAACCAAGCATCATTAAAAATAAAGCATTTGCAATGATTGTTGGAAGTAGTCGTGAACGTAAGAATTCTGATAATGGGATTGCTGTAAAGTCGATAAGATAGAAAAATTGATAGAGTATAAATTCTAAAATAGCTACTAAAATAACTGAGATGGATGTTGTCACAACTAAGTGCTGATGAATCACTTTCACGATAGACCCTGCTAAAAAACAAATAAGTGGATATAGTACTGAATATAATCCAATAATATCAATGTAAAACACATCATACAAGACACCAAAAAAAAGTCCATACATTACCGCACGCTGACGGCTGTAATAGATGGATATAAAAATTAAATATAAGATTAAAAATCGTGGAACTAAATAATAGATATGCCCTTTCACTTCAATTGGTGAAAGCATCGCAAACTCTGGTTCTAGTAAAAATAGTAAAACCGCTACAGAGGGGATGAGAAATCGAACCATTATTTTTCCTCCTCTTCATTCACCTCTGGTGGGTTTGTTAAATCCTTATTGGTTGCATTGCCATCCAACCCATCAATAACTGTCGATGTGCGTTTTGCAATCACAACATGGTCTAAAATTGAAAAATCTGCAGATGGTTTTACATAGGCCATTTTTGTTAAGCCAAAATCATCTGTACTTACTTCCGTAATTTCTCCGATTGGCACTCCTTTTGGGAAAATACCGCCAAGACCTGAAGAAACCACTTGCTGGCCTTTCTTAACTGTTAAGCTAGAATCGATTCGCTTCAAAATGAGTTCATTACGTTCTTTATCAAAGCCCTCGATTAAACCGTATGCTTCTTTATCTCCTAATACCATCGCCGAAACACGATAGTTTGGATTATTTGTATATAAAAGCTCTACCTCAGATGTGAAAGGAGTCACTAAAATGATTTTACCGACTAAACCTTTCGCCGTCATAACTGCCATATTTTTTTCTACACCATGTGAAGATCCTTTATTTAAAATAATTTTTTCTTCCCATTGGTCTGGATTTCTAGCAATAACTGTTGCATGAATTGGATTATAATCTTTTAAGCTCTCTGATTTATCAATAAGCTCTTGTAACTTTTTGTTATCTAATTTTAAATCCGCTGCTTCAGCTTGTACAACCGCAAAATCTTCTAAGCGTGCTTTTAAACGTTTATTTTCTTCGTACGTGTTTAAGAGGGAGTCAATTTTATTAAAAATACCTGAAATATAGTTCGCCGGCTTCGCAACAATAGATTGTGCGACGCCGACAGTATCTTTAATAATTTGCTCTGGTAGAGTTGCGTTCGTCCGATCACGTAATGAGAAGCTAATCAATGCCACAAGAAAAACCATGCCCACAAGCAGCAAAATTACTTTCTTATTGAAAAAAAAATGTGGCATTGCCTAAACCTCCTTACCCTTTCACTTGTTGTTGACGAATTAAATCAATATGGTCTAGCGCCTTACCTGTACCAATAGCTACACAGTCAAGCGGATCTTCTGCAATAAAGACTGGCATATTTGTTTCTTGGCTAATCACTTTGTCTAAATTCGTTAAAAGCGCACCCCCGCCTGTCAGCACTATGCCGCGTTCCATTACGTCTGCGGATAATTCAGGAGGTGTTTGCTCTAATGTTTTTCGAACACCATCAATAATTGATGATACTGCTTCACGTAAAGACTCAGAAATTTCCTTAGATGAAATTTCAATTGTTTTTGGTAAACCGGTTAGCAAATCTCGTCCTCGAATATCCATTTTTTCTTCTGAACCTTCTGCTAATGCTGTGCCAATTTCCATCTTTACAGCTTCCGCAGTACGCTCACCAATTGTTAGGTTATAGGATTTACGAATATACGAAATAATAGATTGATCCATCGCATCCCCACCAACACGGACAGATTCACTTGTTACAATACCACCTAATGAAATAACCGCAACTTCTGTTGTACCACCACCGATATCTACAACCATTGACCCTGTAGGATCCCAAACTGGTAAGTTCGAACCGATAGCTGCTGCAAATGGCTCTTCAATTGTAAAAGCTTCCTTAGCACCTGCTTGACGAGCAGCATCGATAACGGCACGTTGCTCAACAGATGTAATCCCATAAGGCACACATATCATGACATTTGGCTTCTTCCAATTGCCACCAGAATTTTTCGACGCTTCTTTTAAATAGTATTCAATCATTGCTGTAGTTATATCAAAATCAGCAATAACGCCGTCTTTCATTGGACGGATTGCTACGATTGAGCCAGGTGTACGACCAATCATATTTTTCGCATCATTACCAACCGCAACGATGTCTCCTGTTTTTGTATTTTTTGCTACGACTGAAGGCTCTCGTAAAACGATGCCCTTTCCTTTAATAAACACTAATGTATTCGCTGTGCCGAGGTCAATCCCGACATCTTTGCTTCCTAGTCCAAACAAATTGTGTACTCCCTTTCTATTTAAGCCATACTTTCGTTGACATCCATTATACCTCTGTCTGTATTTGCATTCAGAGGCTTTACCTTCATCCAGCTAGTGTTTAACACGCACTGAAAAAATGACATGCTTATTGTTCTCACCACCTATAGAGGTGAGAGTCTTCTGCTGAATGAAGATAAAATCATACCTTTCATTATAACGGAAAAACGCAAGAATTTGTAGTGCCACATGCCTCTTCTTGCGGAAAAGATACTATTTTAATTCCCTCGTAAACTTAAAATAGTACGTATAGATTAGAATATAATTTTTATGGTTATAAGACAACGTGTATTTGGCTACCAATTTTTGTGAATATGATAGATATTTCTACGAATACAATAACGTATTATCTAAAAAAAGGTTCGCTTGCTTTTGCAAGTATATCGCAAAAAAATACAAATTATTTATTTTTAATACAAAAGACTCATCATCCATGAGTATCATTTTATGTAAACTAATAAATACATTAAAAACTCTGCAATAAATGCAGAGTTAAAAATAACCTTTTTCTTTTAAACTTATAAACTGATGATCGCCTATAATGACATGATCAATTAATTCAATGCCCATAATATAACCGGCTTCTATTAATCTTTTTGTCACTTCAATATCCTCTGTACTAGGTGTTGGTACTCCGCTGGGATGATTATGTGCACAAATAATAGAAGCTGCTGATCTTTTTACAGCCTCGCGAAAAATTTCTCTTGGATGTACAATTGAAGCATTTAAGCTGCCTATAAAAATCGTTTGCTTATGAATAATTTGATTTTTTACATTTAAGAAAAGAGTAACGAAATGTTCCTGGCTTAGGGAGGTCATATCGGGCATTAAATAGGCAGCAGCATCCTGCGGGGATCGAATCGTATACTTTTCTTCACTTTGTTTCTGGGCAAGACGCCTACCGAGCTCAATGGCAGCTAATAATTGAATAGCTTTCACTTCGCCTATTCCTTTAATCGCAACCATTTCTTCAATAGTTGCATGCTTTAAATGGTGTAAACGCTCAAATACACTTAATACACGATTTGCTAGAACAAGAACAGACTCCTCTTTAGTGCCTGTCCGAAGTAAAATAGCTAGTAGTTCCTGATTCGATAAACTCATCGCACCTTGCCGCAATAATCTCTCACGTGGACGATCTTCAATATTCACGTCTCGTATCATCATACTAAGTAAAACATCATTCGGCAATAAAGCCTCACTCCTTCGTAAATTGGATTATATCGAGTGCTACCATTTGCGTAAACAACGACGCAAGTGGTAAGCCGACAACATTGTTATAATCTCCTTCAATTCTCTTCACTAAAAGGGTTCCAGCCGTTTGAATCCCATAACCACCTGCTTTGTCAAATGGATCTCCCGAATCTACATATACTTCGATTAGCTCCTGTGATAAATGATGAAAGACAACGGTAGTTTCTTCAACAAACACGGTTTCATTACCATTAGGCTCGATTATGGCAACAGCTGTCATGACCGCATGATGTTTGCCTGATAAACGAATTAAATGGGAAATTGCTTCCTCACGAGTTTTTGGTTTATGCAGTAGCTCTTCATCAAAAACAACAATCGTATCTGCACCAATGATAGTTGCACTTGGAACCTTTTTTGCGACATCCCGTGCTTTCAATAGAGCTACACCTTTCACATAATCTTGCATTGTTGTTGCCTGAACACTTGTCTCTTCTACTTCACTCGTAATTATGTCGAAAGGAAGTGATAACATAGCTAGTAATTCTTTTCGTCTTGGTGAAGCAGAAGCAAGCACAAGGTTATGATTTGTTTTAAACATGACTTAACCATTCCTCCTTATTAGCTATCATAACGGAGAAATTGGTATTTGAAAATTTTCTAATAATCAAGATAATGCCGATTTCATACTAAAATTTTACTTGAAGACAGGCATTTTTCGATTTGTAATGGGCAAAAACCTGTAGGCGAATAATGCTGACATCATTAGAAATAGAAGAGGCTGCCGCTCCAATCGATTGCCAATCAGCAGGAAGTGTAGAATCCTTTGAATTTTCCTTAAAATTTAATTTTGTAGCTTTTTTATCAGCTAGCACGGATGGCAACTCTGCAATAGTTGCCTCCTTACAGCTGTCACTGCTTACATTAAATGCTTTTTTAAAAGTAGCAGGATCTTCTAAAAAGGTTAGCTGGCTTTCATCTGTTACCATGCTCGTCCAAACATAAAATTTCCCATCCACTTCAACAATAGCACTTTCTTTTAATGAAGGGTGCTCGGAGACAAAGGAGCTGGCACTTTCATAATTTGAATAAACCCCTGCTTGACTCGCAAAAAACATGGATGACTTTGTGGCACCTCCAGCTGTCGGAATTGTTTCAGTGTCTGTATCTTTATTATTGCTGCTTGCTACCTCGTTACTATCATTTTTTAAAGATAATTGAGTACTTGCCTGAAGAATACCTAGAAAAATTGCTACACCAAAAAGCCCGACTATTCCTCCAATCAGCATTGCTCTAAATATTTGTTTTTTCATCACCTGACTGACAATTTTCATGCATCCATCACCTCTTCCTCTAACTTCTCGGTCTGCTTTCAACGACAATTTGATATAAGTATATGTAAAAAAGTAGCTGTAAATGCTAATTTACTACATTTTGATGTAGTAGTTTTAAAGAAGATACGCCTTAAAAACCAACTATTTTCGTCTTCAAAAACACGCTATTTTACTAAATAGAAAAGGAAATCATGACGGAGAAATTGAATAACAATTTATAGACAAAACAAACACTATTGGAGTGAAACTAGGATGACTAACGATAGAATTATTGGGCAAACAAAAGCAACTGGCTTTCAAGTAGGTGTAAGAAGATCATTTTCTATCTCTCAGGAGGATGCTTGGAGCTTTCTCACTTCATCAGATGGATTAAATCTATGGCTGGGGGAAAGCACTGGCATTTCTCTTATTCCAGGTCAGACTTACACGACCACTTTGGGGTCAGGAGAAATTCGGATTGTTAAACCGCTACAGCAGCTTCGTCTGACATGGCAAAAGGAAGGATGGGAGCGCCCGTCAACAGTTCAAATTCGCATTCTATCAAAAGCAGACAATAAAACAACGATTAGCTTTCATCAAGAAAAGCTATCAGATCAGTATGTTAGAGAAGAAATGAAAAAATACTGGGAAACTATCCTAGAAAAAATAGGTGAGCGAGCGATGAAGAATAAATCTAGCTAAAAATATTTGCTTGGAATTTTATACTACTTAAGTATGAAATCAATTTTTAGTAATGTTGATTTCTGGTGCTTTTCTGACATTATTTCATCATCTTCTAATCCATAAAGTGAAATCAGTACCCATAAAAAATGAGTACTGAAACTACTAAATACTTTTTAATCTATTCCGTACTTCTGTTAATAAATATAAAGAACCTGTTACAATCGTTCTAAGCTTTCTTTCAGACTGATGTTGTAAAAACGAGGTATAGTCCACTAAAACTTCTTTATAGGGTGCGCCAGATAGTTCTAGCATCTTCTGAGCACCCATTGCACGAGGGTTATTAAAATCAACAAAATAAAAATGATCACTTATCTGCTCAAAAAGCTGCAATATTTGTGGAACATCTTTATCTGCAAGTATGCCAATTACCAAAGCAATTTGTTCATCGGGAAATTCACTATTTATCGTTTCAATTAATTTTTCAACACTTGCTGGATTATGGGCACCGTCTAAAATTACATGAGGCAAAATTTCTTCAAAGCGCCCTAAAATGGTTGCCTCTTTCACTCCCTTTTGAAGTGCGCTTTTAATTACCTTTATATTTAGTGCAGTTGCCACTTCAAGAAAGGCTGTTATAGCTAAAGCCATATTATTTGCCTGATGTGCTCCCTTCATCAACCGAGTTAGCTTTGATAGATGGAAGCTCTGTTTATCATATTCATATGTCTCTCCATCCTTTTCTTGTCCAACAGAAAATTGCTGAT
>Ga0213825_1001830_pt1 | contig 14124 bp, 9 predicted proteins | sample MC6MC0900MG_FD_179896 | JGI IMG/M metagenome (GOLD analysis project Ga0213825, IMG submission 179896) | Enriched soil aggregate microbial communities from Iowa State University, Ames, United States - MC6-MC0900-MG | ecosystem: Environmental > Terrestrial > Soil > Unclassified | place: USA: Iowa... | reverse complement strand
CATTGGTAGAGGAGCATTCTTAACGCACAGAAGCATTACCGTAAGGAGATGTGGAGTGTTAAGAAGAGAGAATGCCGGAATGAGTAGCGAGATGGAGGTGAGAATCCTCCAGGCCGAATATCTAAGGTTTCCAGAGTAAAGCTGATCTGCTCTGGGTAAGTCGGGGCCTAAGGCGAGGTCGAAAGACGTAGTCGATGGACAACAGGTTGAAATTCCTGTACCGCATATTATCAGAACTGTGGGGACACAGAACCGAAGAAGAACCCGGGAATGAAAAGACCGGGGCAAGCACTGGACTGGCTGGAATGGCAAATCCACCCAGCAACAGGAAGGTGTGACGCGTACCGAACACAAGTAGGGAAGTCTTCGTAGGGGCTGTCAAGAAAAGCCGCTATTGTGTAATATGTGCCCGTACCGTAAACCGACACAGGTGGATGAGGAGAGAATCCTAAGGCCGGCGGGAGAAGCATTGTTAAGGAACTCGGCAAAATGACCCCGTAACTTCGGGATAAGGGGTGCCTGGGAAACCAGGCCGCAGAGAATAGGCTCAAGCAACTGTTTAGCAAAAACACAGGTCTATGCAAAACCGAAAGGTGAGGTATATGGGCTGACGCCTGCCCGGTGCTGGAAGGTTACGAGGAGGGGTTAGCGGCAACGCGAAGCTCTGAATTTAAGCCCCAGTAAACGGCGGCCGTAACTATAACGGTCCTAAGGTAGCGAAATTCCTTGTCGGGTAAGTTCCGACCCGCACGAAAGGCGTAATGATTTGAGCGCTGTCTCAACAATGCACCCGGTGAAATTGAAGTACCAGTGAAGATGCTGGTTACCTGCGCCAGGACGGAAAGACCCCATGGAGCTTTACTCCAGCTTGATACTGGGATTCGGTACTGCATGTACAGGATAGGTGGGAGGCAGAGAAGATAGGACGCCAGTCTTATCAGAGCCGATGTTGGGATACCACCCTTGCGGTATTGGATTTCTAACCTGCAGCCATGACCTGGCTGGGGGACAATGTCAGGCGGGGAGTTTGACTGGGGCGGTCGCCTCCGAAAGGGTATCGGAGGCGCTCAAAGGTTCCCTCAGAATGGACGGAAACCATTCGAAGAGTGCAAAGGCATAAGGGAGCTTGACTGCGACACCGACGGGTGGAGCAGGTAGGAAACTAGGACTTAGTGATCCGGTGGTATAAAGTGGGATTGCCATCGCTCAACGGATAAAAGCTACCCTGGGGATAACAGGCTTATCACTCCCAAGAGTTCACATCGACGGAGTGGTTTGGCACCTCGATGTCGGCTCATCGCATCCTGGGGCTGTAGTAGGTCCCAAGGGTTGGGCTGTTCGCCCATTAAAGCGGTACGCGAGCTGGGTTCAGAACGTCGTGAGACAGTTCGGTCCCTATCCGGCGTGGGCGTAGGATATTTGAGAGGAGCTGTCCTTAGTACGAGAGGACCGGGATGGACTGACCTCTGGTGTATCTGTTGGCTATCAAAGCCATGGCAGAGTAGCCAAGTCGGGAAGGGATAAACGCTGAAGGCATCTAAGCGTGAAGCCCCCCTCAAGATGAGATATCCCATCGCAAGAGTAAGACCCCTTGAAGACGACGAGGTAGATAGGGCAGAGGTGGAAGCATGGCAACATGTGCAGCTGACTGTCACTAATAGGTCGAGGGCTTAACCAGGTTGGTTTAGGTAAGAGGAAGAACGGATGAAAATAGATATGTAACAATGTGTGGTTTTGAGGGTATATGCCTCAGTAATCCTCGATAGCTCAGTCGGTAGAGCAAACGGCTGTTAACCGTTGGGTCGTAGGTTCAAGTCCTACTCGGGGAGTTCGTGATACTCAGGCGTGACTATGAGGAAAACGAAATGCAAGTTAGGCCCCATGGTCAAGCGGTTAAGACATCGCCCTTTCACGGCGGTAACACGAGTTCGAATCTCGTTGGGGTCACTTAACAATTTATGGCGACATAGCCAAGTGGTAAGGCGTGGGTCTGCAACACCCTGATCACCAGTTCAAATCTGGTTGTCGCCTCTCTTAGGAAGTCCTTCAAACCTTTGTTTTATAAGGGTTTGAGGGACTTTTGCTTTTATAAAAAGTTAGTGCAAATTAGTGCAAACCAATTTAGCCTAAGACATTATTCATTTTTTGTAAGGTGTCTTCCGCCGGGGTCACAGAACGTAAATAATGTGAAGTCATAGCCAATGTGGTATGTCCTAACATTTTTTGTGGTTCTGTTTCTTTAACACCGTTTTTGTACATTATGGAAGCAGTTGAAAAACGTACCTTATGTGATGAACGATATTCAATATCTAAATCCTTACAACAGCGTCTGATATGCCGATTAAAGGTACAAGTAGATAGTGACTTTCCATCACGCATAAATAAGAAATCGCTGTCAGGATTAATTTTTTTAATCTTCTCCAATAAGTACTTTGCACCCTCAGTCAATGGAATAAATCGTTTACCCTCTTCCTGGTGACCTTTGATATCTTCTATAATCTCATTTTCATCATTAATGAAACGGTGAATATAGATGAAGTCACCTTTGATGTCATCCCATTTTAGTCCCTTCAACTCGCCTATCCTTAGAATAAGATGAAAATCTAGCTTGATGGCGAGAGAATAAATATCATCATCGTCTAGATGGTTAATGATCGCCAAGCGTTCAGCTTCCGTAAAAGGTATGATATTATTATTTTCGGATTTATAACTGAACTGGCGATAATTGATATCACGGAGAGGATTATGCTCAACTATTTCTTGTTCTATAGCGTAATAAATAATTCCATTCATAACGCTTTTCATGTCATTAAACCTCTTTCGTGTTATCTTTCCACCTTTTGTTACTTGACGAAAGAATTTGATATAGTCTTTGGGCTTTAATTGTTTTAAGGGAGCTTTTGATATATCTGTACCTTTTAAAAAGGTATCCCAAAGATACATATTTTCTTTAATGGTCTTTTTAGAAACACTACTTTCTTCTTTTCGCCATACTATCCATTGAGGATATAAGGTTTCTAAACTTGAATTAGATTCACACTCCACGAGGCCTTGGCTATAATGTAATGATATTGTTAAAATTATCGCGAACTTTTGGAAAATCCTCAGCGGAAAGCCTTTGCTGTGCCAATAGGATATGGTAGTAAAAACTTCTTCCCATTGCAATAAGGACTGACAGCTTTTTCCGGTATTCTTCCGCCTGCTTTTTGTCTAAAAAATTCAGAAATGAACTCCATTCATCAAACATAATAAGTCGTAGATTTCGACTGCAATCAAGTCCGGCTTGCCGGTCGAGAAAACTTTCATAAAATGAATCAAATCCTGCCATGCACTCTACAAAACGATAGTACCGCATACAACTACTATCCTCAAGGAAGATGAACGAATCATCTCCCTTAAAGTCGCATATGGTAATCTCAGAGTCTGAAAAGTAAAGCCCTATTCTGGCCAGTATCTGCTTGACCAGATAAGTCTTGCCAGTGCCAGTCACCCCTTGAATTGCCATATGAGGATTTTTTGTGATATTCCAGGGGGCATAAATGGAGTGGTGCAGTTTTAACATGTCCTCGTCATACACCAACGGGATAATCTGTTTTTCTATCAAAAGTCTTTATCCCTCCTATCCCCCGGCTTCTGTGGTCTGGTACTGGAAAACTAGGGGATTCAGGTTGGAGTTACACAAGGACAATAACCTTAGGAAAGATAACCATATGGGGAACTGTAATGCAATAAGTGTTTAGGAAGATAAAAGAATAAGTTTATTAAACAAGCTAGGAAAGGTGAAGAATCTTTCCTAGCCATTTCTATTTTTAGGTATTTTCATTTCTACTCCAAGCTATCAAGGGCAAGCGTTGTTCCTACGGAACCCTTGACAGCTTTCATTTTTAGCACTATTCTGAACATCCTTTTTTAGCAAAACATTATATTGATTCTTATAACAATATGGTCAATTGCTTATTAGTATGATAATATGTTTGTAAGATTATAATTTTAAATATAATTATAGCAATAATGGGAAGTTACATAAGTAAATTCATAGTAGAAAAATGATGGGGGAAGTCAAATGTATATTAAAAGCATATCTATGTTTAATTTTAGAAAATTTCGTGAGAAAGATAATACAATAGAGTTTGTTTACGCCAGTGATTATATTAAAGATAGGGATAAAAATCAAACTATAGATATTGCACCTAAAACTACTTTGATAGTCGGTAAAAACAATAGTGGAAAAACTACTGTTATATCATGTTTAGAAAAATTAATTAAAGGCGCGAAATTTAGTTCATGTGATTATAATTATGGTTACCTAAAGGAGCTATTAACGTTATATACTACTCCTGGTTATTTAGATGTAGAAGATAGTGTGATTATCCCTGAGATGAACTTTAAGATTACTATTGCAATGGATAATAACACAGATGATCTAGTAACTAATATAGTTCCTTTTATGGCAATAGGTGATGTTGAAAAATCAGAAATAGATATAAATATTAAATGGGCAGTTAGTAATACACCGATATTTAGTGCCCAGCTAAAAACATTTATTGTTAAAGACTTTAAAGAACAGCAATTTGATAGATTTCTGAAGCTTATTGATGAAAGTGACTTTGAGTTAACATATTATAATTCTAATAACGAAAAACGCACTGGCTTTGCTTTAAGTAATTTAATTGAAATTACGTCAATTTCTGCAAATAAAAGTATAAATGACACATGCTTATCGAGTGCATTTAGCAAAATTGTAGATTATCGTTATAAAAATGTTATTGGTACAGAAATGGCTGATCAATTAGATAGTGAAATTATAAAAATAAATGAAGACTTAACAAAGGGAATCCAAAAACATCATACTGATACAATTAATAATTCAATTAGTAAAATGTTATCAGGAGATAAATGTAAAGTTTTATTGAAATCAGATTTAAGTTTCCAAAAACTTATTCAAAATGTATTGAAATACGAATATATGGAGTCGGGAAATAGCATCCCCGAACACCAATATGGTTTAGGATATACTAGCCTTATGATGATTGTGGCTGAAATAATCACGTATATTGAAAAATTTCCCAACACATCATTTAATAGTCAAATTAATATAATAGCAATTGAAGAACCTGAAACTTATATGCACCCACAAATGCAAGAGCTATTTATTAGAAATGTAAATGACATGATTTCATCATTATTAGAATCTAGTAATAAACATGTAAATAGTCAGATAATAATTACAACTCATTCAGCACATATTCTAAACAGCAAAATTCATATGGGTAAAAAGTTTGATAATATAGCTTATATTACAGGGAATAACAATTGTGCATCAGCTGTTTGTTTAAATGATGATATTCTTTTAGAAGAGATGGTCGTTAATAAAAAGAAAGCTGAGGATACAGAGGATACAGAAATTACTGAAGAAGAAAAAAAGAAAATAGAAGAAGAGAAATTAAAAGCACTTAGAAAAGCCGAACTTAATAACCTCATATTTATGAAAAAACACATTAAATTCAAAGTTTCTGAAATGTTTTTTGCTGATGCTGTTATTTTTGTGGAAGGAATAACTGAGTATACGCTCCTTCAATATTATATCTCTCAAAATGCTGATCTTAACAAATACTATATTTCAGTTTTCCTAGTAGATGGTGCCCATGCTAAGGTATATGACAGTCTTATTAATAAACTAGGCATTCCTACTTTAATTATTACTGATCTTGATATAAAGAGAGAAAAATGGGAAAGAAACGAAAAAGATGATGCCAATAAAGATATAGCGCTTGTATATCAGCAAATAGATAAAAGCAACATAGGGGGGCGAATAACTACGAACAGCACACTTGAATATTTTTATGGTAGCAATCAAATTAAGGATATTATCGACAAGAAATATCCAATTATAGGTAGTTTGAAGGTCATAAGTCAGGTACAACCTATTCAAGAATACTACGCAACTAGCTTTGAAGAAGCATTTATATTAACAAATGACCAAAATGAAATACTGAAGAATGTATTAAGTCAAGTGAAATCAAATATATATAATGATGTAATTAAAACTGGAGGGGTAGTAAAAAATTCTTTCAAGTTACAAAAGAAACTTTCTAGTAATAAAAGTGACTTTGCTAATACATTATTGTATGAAATTTTAACTTGTGAGGATGAAGCTTTAATTCCGTTACTTCCTAACTATATTATGGATGGGCTTAATTTTTTAAAAGAAAGATTGGAGGTAAAGTAAATGGATTATAGTAATTTACATATCTCTGATGAGAATAAAATAGAAGAACAAGGTGTGCTTGACGAAATATTACGATGTATTGATACTGGTAAAAGTTTTGTTTTTGATGCAGGAGCAGGAGCTGGAAAAACTTATGCATTAGTGCAATCTCTAAAGTATATCTTAGTTCATTTTGGCGAAGAACTAAAACGTCACAAACAAAAAGCAATGTGTATTACATATACAAATGTTGCTGCTAAAGAGATTGAAGAGCGATTGGGTAATACCAATTTAATTGAAGTTTCTACAATCCATAATTGTGTTTGGGATATTATATCGCCTCATCAAAAACAACTTGTTGCAATTCATTTGGATAAGCTTAAATCAGAGGTAGCTATTATTCAATCTAAGTTGAAACAAGAAAAATGGGCAGAGAAGTATATAAAGCTAGCAGACGAGGATAAATCATTGTTGCTTAAAATGATGATTGATAAAAAAGAAACATATTATAAATATAAAAGTAGCGGAGCAAAAGATTTCAAAACTGAATTTTCGGATATCAATGACCGATTTCCGTTAATATTAAATAATGTAGCTGATTTCAAAAAAATAATTGATAATATCTTTAAAGTAAATCGTTATAATGGAGCAATTGAAAAAATAATGTTAGCAGAGGATTCGAAGTTTAAAAAGGTTATGTACGACGCAAGATTTAATAGTGATAAACTTGCTTCAATGATGATTAGTCATGATACGTTACTAGAATATACTGAAAAAATCATAGAAAATAATCTTATATTAAGGCAAATGATTTTTGATAAATACCCGTATATTTTAGTGGATGAGTATCAGGATACAGATCCTAAAGTTGTTAGTACATTATCTAGGATTGAGGTGCATTCAAGAGATGTAAATCACAAATGTATAATAGGCTATTATGGGGACAAAAAACAAAATATCTACGACAAAGGTGTTGGAGATTCATTTAGTAAACATCATTCAGGGCTCAAAAGAATAAAAAAGGAATTTAATCGCCGCTCCGCTAATGAAGTAATTGACGTTGCCAATAAAATTCGAAACGATGATTTACACCAAAAAACAATTTATAGCGACTTTCCAACAGGAAGTGTGAATTTCTATAATGCTACAATAGAACGTAATCAGTTTATAGAAGAACATAAAAAAATGTGGAATATAACGACGGAAAATAAATTGCACTGTTTTGAATTAACAAATGAACGAGTTGCAGAATTTAGTGGTTTTGGTAACATATATAATTTCTTTAAAAATTCTGCTTGGTATAAGGCTGGAAAACGGTATGAATTTTTGAGAGATCATATTCTAAGTTTAGATACTACCAAACTAGGGGTTGTGCAAAGCTTACTTTTTCGCATCTTAGATTTCAAGTATAAAATACAGATAGATAACACAATGATGTTAGATGTAATTGTGTTTGACACAAAAGATAATGTACTAAATGTATTACATTTGAGAGAACTCGTTGAAAAGTTAAAAAGTCTAAAAGGAAATACATTAAAAGAATATTTAAGCAACCTATTTACAAGTTATAAATCTGGAACCACAAATTACGACAAATGCATAGAGCATATTATTGGAGAAAAAATAAGTTCTGTTGAGGAATTTGAATTGTTTATATTGGAACAGTTGTATTTGTTGGATGTTGATGATAGCGCTACAGACGAAAAACTGGTAATGTACAGGCAAGAAATTGATGCATTTTTAAAGATAGATATGAGTATTTTTGATTTATGGTATAAATTTATCATAGATAAAAGTGAAGGGGATATTATTTACCACACTTACCATGGAACTAAAGGTAGAGAATTTGAAAATGTAATTATATTTATGAACTCCAAGTTCGGAAGAGATGATTTATACTTTAATAGATTGTTTGAAGTTATTTCAGAAAAAAATGAGGACGAAACAGAAAAAATAGCAGAAGCAAGGAATTTATTATATGTGGCTGTCACAAGAGCAGTGAAAAATTTAAGCATTTTATATTTTGATAATTTAAATGGCAGCGAAGAACAAGTAACTAATGTGTTTGGTAAAATAAAAGATGCAATAAATTAGTTAAGTTGAATGGATTTTTCATATGATTTTGAATTACCTATTATCTTTAAGCTAGCCATGATATTCAATTGAACACCATGGCTAAAGGATTGGAATTTACAGCAGCTTGTAACTGACTCTCATCAACATGTGTGTAAATCTCCGTTGTTGCGATACTTTCATGTCCGAGAAGTTGTTGTAAAGAACGGATGTCTACGCGACCATATTTATACATTAAAGTAGCTGCTGTATGTCTGAGTTTATGTGTAGACAAACCTTCTGGAATTATTCCGGCAGAGACAATATGCTTTTTAACTACGTTTTGTATGGCTCTTTTTGTTAAACGTCCCCGTTACGTGAGATAAATAAAGCATTTGTATTAGTGGTCATGCAATTTCGTATCGAGAGCCATCTTGTTAATGATTGTTTAACAGCTGGAGTAATAAAAATTTTGCGTTCCTTGTTTCCCTTTCCGACGACGGATAGTATATCGGAGTTAATTTGGTCTATATTCAATGATGCCAGTTCTGATAACCTCAAAGCACAGTTTAGAAAAATTGTTATAATACAATTATCACGAACAGAACTTGAACTGGATTCAATGAGTAGACGAACCGATTCTTCAAGAGTAAGGTATCTGGCTATTCGCTTGGGTTACTTTGGAGTTTCTAACTCTTCGGCAATGTTGTTGTCAATCAGATGTGCTTTGGTTTTGAGGTACTTCCAGAATTGACGAATAGAAACAATTTTTCTTGTTCTGGTGCCAGGAGAAGAATGAAGAGTATCTTGGCAATAAGCTAAAAATCCATACATATCACCAAGACTAATGGAACGAATGAATTCTATAGTTATAAATTTAAAATCCGTATATTCTAGACCTAGGTTAATGGCAACAAAGTTGAAAAATTGCAAAAGATCTAAACGATATTCCAATATGGTGTTTTTGCTACGCCCTTTAATTGAGGTAAGCTAAGTATTGTTCAACAATTTGGCATGATTTATTTGACTGCATGTAGTCAACTCCTTTTTTAGAGTATTGACACATATGCATGCCATTACACAGAAACACATAAGCGGAATAATGGGAAGTTTAAGTTTGATTTTATAGGATTTAAGTAACCTGGCTTTTTTGGTATAAAGAATATGCACTATTTCCCATATATAGAAGGTGCGGCATAAGTAATAAAAGGTGATTATCGTTAATTGGTAAAAATTATATTAAATGAATCTAAAAATGTATTATACTAGGAAGATAGGAATCAAGGGAAAGATAATATTGCTATTAACAATCGGTAAAATAATTGAGAATAGGAGACCGGCTATGGAAAATGAATTAGCATTCCATTACTGCACGATAGAAACTTTTTTTAATATATGCAAAAATAATACATTGAGACTGTCCGATATTGAGAAATCAAATGATTACTCTGAAAGAGTTTATATGGAAGAGTTAATTAAAAAAGAGTTAATTGAGTATGCAGAAGGTAGAAATAAAAATATAGGGTTAAGGAAATTAATTGAAGAATGGTGTTATATACTCAATAATCTGTCAAATGTATATGCATGTTGTTTTTCAGAAGCTGGTGACATGTTAAGTCAGTGGAGAGCCTATGCAGACAATGGGTATGGAGTCTCAATTGGATTTAGTAAAGATATATTACTACAATTTAATAGTGAAGAGTACGGGTTAAAGTTTAGAAAGATATCTTATAATATAATAGAACATCAAGAATTTGCTAAAAGACAAGTAAAAAAAATTATTGATACTTTGAAGGAGAAGAATTTCTATTCATCGGTTGCTGAGGTATTTGAGAATGACGTAGACATAAATTGCTTTATGAAAATGCCAGCATTCGAAGAGGAAAGGGAATGGAGATTATTAATAGCGTTAAATCCAGAATTACGTATAAATCAAATAGGAACATTTCTTGATTTTCAATTATCCAACACACAATTGAATACTCGTAATGGAAAAATTGTTACTTATTTTGACTTGAATTTTTCGGAAGTAAGACATGAATTTATTAAAAAAATTATTATTGGACCCAATTGTAAAATGAATGCAAAAGATATTTATCAATCTTTAAGGATTATGGGGTTCAATACACAAAATATTGATGTACTACAATCAGATGCGACATATATTTTTTAAATGACTTGATATAGAAGATATGAAACAGTTGCTTTATGTAATAAGATCTGAACTTCCCATTATATTTATGAGGTAAAGTAAGCGAGTAACAGACAAAATTTGTAGAGTTGGTGAATCCTTATTTCCTTAAATAGAGGTCCATAACAAGGACTTGATTATTGAAATATAACCCGAAAGAATAATAGGAGAATTATTTATTATGAGATACGAAGAATTAAGCAGTGAACAAAAGATGCATGTTAATGGTGTTATTTCAAAATTTATGGATAATTATATACGGAATAATTTGATTTGGACACCTGAACAAATGTATGTTGCTCTTTATAAAGAAATAGATGCCCAACACAGGAATGGATGGTACGGAAGTAAACAAATGGTTAATGGAGAGTGGATTTCCCCATATTATGAAGGCAATTCATGGATTACTACTAGTGAGGCTAAAGATTTTATTATACAAAAATTTGAAACGAAGTATGTTAAGAATAACAAACTAGCCCGAAAAGATTCACCGTTGGTAGAGAGAGCTAGATTTGGACTAAAATGGGATAATCAATTGTTTTATGATATAAATTGGGGTCTAAAGAATGGCTATGATTTTGAAAAAACTGATATTGTTGAGAATAATGATTTGATTCCATGGTCTATCGCACATGTTGAGTGTGAATTGATGAGTAAATATGGAAAAAACATTAAAACAGTTCTATTGGAATTAAGTAAGAGCCCTATAGAAAAGATGTTTTACGAAGAGTGGTTTTCATTGTATTACAATGACAATAGAAATCCAGCGCTTATTCCCGAGTTTTGTGGAACAAGAAGGTTGTTCTATTGCTGTAGAGATGTGAATGGACGATATTCTTTTGAACAATCCAAGAATTGTGTTGCAGTAAATGTGAGATATGATTTTGCAGTAATAAATTACAATAAACAAAAGATGCTTTTTCTCGAACTAGATGGTCATGATTATCATAAAACAAAAGACCAACGAATTAATGATTCAATTAAAAGAACTATTGCAACCAATGTGGGCTGGCAAATGAATGTTATTACTGGGACACAGATATATCAAAATGTGCACGGAGTTTTTAATTCTATGGAAGATTATTTTTACTATGACTAGGGACAGAAATAGAAAACTTCAATTTGTAGGGAGAATGAACTTCCTATTATATTTATAATTTCCGCCTTTGGAATGATTAGATATTTTTAGGGGATAGGTCAAGGGCAAGCGTTGTTCCTGTGGAACCCTTGATGGCTTTCCTATATAAAGCTAAGATAAAGGGTAGAGTACGGGGTAGAGTACAGAAGAGCCACTCTCAAACCTCCTGTATTTACGGTATTTTTTGAATGGTACTTGGGTTCGAGTCCTGTTTCGTAAAAAAACTTATGTTATACTATTTGGTGCAAAATAGGTGCAAAATCGTCAGAGGTTCCAGAAACCTCCTTTCTATGCGGTTTCTAGGGGGGCTTTTTAGTTCAAATCTGGTTGTCGCCTCTTCTAAGAAGTGCTTCAAGTCCTTATTTTACAAGGGTTTGAAGCATTTTTTGTTTTTGGTTTTTGGTATGCAGATGTATACAAGGTACTTTTTACTATCCTAAAACAGCTTTCATGGCATTAACGGTATCAATCCGGAAAGGAAAACACAAAGAAGTTGATGCAACCGAAGAGATGAGGCAATGTCGTACAGGCAGATCATGATCCCCTTTGCATATCGTTTTTCGCGTAAGGCCCTAAAAGCTATTACAAAACTCATGAGTTTTATCCTCAGGATTTAACGAAAAAATGGAAAACGGCAGACTCAAGGCCCGCCGCTACTCCATATAAACCACAGCAAGCGTTTGGGATGCCCTCAGCGTTAACCCATTTGCGTTGCAGTAATGTTTTAATTTATTTCTTGGATGGTTATTCTATTAACACTAAAGTATGTCCATGCCCACTTTGAAAGGGTCTTTAATTAAAGCCGCTTTGCTTTAAAATAGTGCCCCAGCCTATCTGTAGCAATAATTGCATCACAAACTATTTCAGGTGTTAATGTTAATGGCATGTTCCCCATTGTATCATTAGGGCTGCATGCTAATTCTGCAACTTTCATTATTTCATCTATTTTAATCTCATGAATTCCAAGATCCTCCAGAGTTGTTGGTAATCCGACATCTAAACAAAAATTTATCACTTCTTCAAATTCTTCAGGAGAAGCATTTTCAAGTACTAATTGAGTTAAGGTACCAAAAGCCACTTTTTCACCATGGTAACACTGATGTGTTTCATGGATAGCTGTAAATCCATTATGAATCGCATGGGCTGCTGCGATACCACAGCTTTCAAAACCAATACCTGAAAGATATGTATTTGCTTCAACAATGTTTTCGAGTGCTCTTGTACATACTTTCGCTTGTGCAGAAACAAGAGCCTGAATACCGTTAGCAAGTAATGTATCATAACATAATCTGGCAATTGCCATAGAGGTGATGGTATAGTAGCCGCCAATAAAGTTAGGACTGTTTGACTGCATACATGCACGGGCTTCAAAATAGGTTGCCAATGCATCTCCCATGCCGGATACAAGTAAACGAGCCGGAGCAGAACTAATTACTTCAGTATCGACCAAAACCATGTTTGGATTTTTAGGAAGAAAGAGATAATCTTCAAAAGCGCCGTCGTCTGTATAGATAACTGATAAAGCACTGCATGGAGCATCTGTTCCGGCAATAGTAGGAACGATTACTACAGGAGCTTCTGCGTAATAAGCAAGAGCTTTTGCTGTATCGTGGATCTTTCCTCCTCCAATACCAACAACTACATCACAACCAGATTCTTTATATACGTTCACTAAGCGGTCAATTTCATTACGAGAGCACTCACCTTGAAAGATTTCGAAAGATAATTTTGTATTATATTCTTTTGCACTCTTTTCGATAGGTTCTTTAACACGTCCCATACCGGATCCGCTAACTAAAATAAAGGGCGCCTTTCCTATATTTTGCAAATGTTTACATAGCTCACCTAATATCCCTCTGCCTTGAACGTAACGTTCAGGGCTGCCAATTATATTAGCCATGTTAATTCCTCCTTAGATTGTTAGTTTGATAATTACATATCGATAAATATTTATCGATATAATATATTATATTTTTATTATACATAAATGTCAATCCAGATAAGTAATTATAGTTAATTTTTTGTCAAAGGATATTAGGGATCCAGGACTATCACCAGTTTTATAGATCGGTTATTATGCGTGATCCTCTGCCAGGATTGGTACAATAGCATTCTCTATATTTTGCTTCTTGCTATCCGGGGGATTTTTCTACTCCAAGCATCGCAAATGCTAATTTATTCTATTGGCAGCGTTTGCTTTACTTTTATTTTCATTATTTTCTAAAACCAAGCGGAGGATAGCCGGGTGATACCGTCCACAATTTCTTCTTCTGATAAACTGCTGTATCCCATGAGAACCATATTATCCGAGTAGCTTTGCAGGTTCATCCAATAGTCGGATACCGGATAAACACCAACCCCCACCCTTTGTGCTGACGCAATGAGTTCTTTTTCGGACATCCCATTGTGAACCTCCAGCAGAATGTGCAGACCGGCATTTTTACCATGGATGTTTACCCTCCCTGCCATCTGACTTTGGATTGTGGAGATTAACATATCATGCTTTCTTTTATTGGATACAGTGGATTTGTTCAG
>Ga0213825_1001827_pt1 | contig 14131 bp, 10 predicted proteins | sample MC6MC0900MG_FD_179896 | JGI IMG/M metagenome (GOLD analysis project Ga0213825, IMG submission 179896) | Enriched soil aggregate microbial communities from Iowa State University, Ames, United States - MC6-MC0900-MG | ecosystem: Environmental > Terrestrial > Soil > Unclassified | place: USA: Iowa... | reverse complement strand
CATCTTCATCTACAACACATAAAAATGCATGGTTAATAACCAAATCTAAAGCACGTTGGAATGTATCCGTCATTTTTAAAACGGCTATGTTTTTTTCCATTATTGTATCCACTTTAATATTTGGTAATTTTTCATATTCAATATGTTCGAGACCTAAAATGGATTCGGTAATCATTTTCATACTCAATAAACCTTGTAGTCGATATTTCAAGTCTAATACAGGTATTGAAGAGTACCCTGTACGTGTTAGTACAAGGAGTGCATGCTCGGCACTATTACCACTTTGTACATGCGCAACCTTTTCGGATGAAATAATAAAATCACTAATTGGCATTGCTAATAAGTCTTTGCTGTTAGTTGAAATCATGAACTTCTTCTCCTTTTCTGTCCTTGCTTTGCAGAACAGGATCCTTCTCTTTTATCATATCACAATGTTTCCGAATATGACCACGACAAGGTCAAGAAGAGTTTTTGTTCAATAATGCATATTTCTAGTTGCTCCTTGTCCTATAAGGAGTCCTCCACATACATTTCTTGATAATTTGCCTATGCCAATGAGATTTTTTATAAATATATTCTTATAAAATCTCAATTTTGAGGGAAAATAATTTTTATCGCAGTAGCTTTTGCTGCAAAATAAAGTATCACATTGATGACGCCCATGTGATACTTTATTAACAGCTAATTAATACCCTATTTTACTCCAGTAATAAAAAATCATAATCCCTAAAAACAGTAAAAATACAATGTATACCCAAACAATTGGATTCAGCATCGTTGCAAATTCTTCAACAGTTTCCGAAACCGGCGTATCTTTTTCCGATTCTCGCTGTGACGTCATTTTGGCAATCCGCATAGTTGAAACAAAGGAAATAACCGCAATGATTGTTATTGCAATTAGCGCTGGTATCAACCACATACCCATAGGCAAAACTCCTTTCTTTGCCCTTAGTATGTATCAATATGGCTCCTCATTATGCAATGCTTTTTGGAGACACAATGAAAAGCTAGCATCCAATTTTACGCTAAGAAAATTAAAATGGGGATTGGTTTAACCACTGTCCTCCATCTAATGTGACACATTCTCCATTCATATAACTCGCTTTATCAGACATCATAAATGTTGCCAAATCGGCTATTTCCTCCGGTGTACCGATGCGCCCAAGTGGAACAGAATTAATGGTGATGGCGGTAGCTTCTTCTGATTCCCATAGTTTGGCAGCACCACCTGTACGTTCAATCGGCCCCGGTGCAATGGCATTGACACGAATACCATATCGTTTCCCCCATTCGACCGCTAATGTGCGTGTCATTGACAATACACCCGCTTTTGCTGCTGCAGAATGGATAACACCGGCACCTGCATTCCATGCGTAGGTCGCTACCATATTGATAATTGACCCATTTATTTTATGTTCAATCCAATACTTTCCGACTGCTGAGGAGCAATAAAACGTGCCGTTTAAAACAATATCCACTACTGATTTCCAGCCATTTGGCGATAAATCCTCTGCACGAACCATAAAGTTTCCAGCAGCATTATTCACTAACCCATCGACTTGTCCAAATTTTTCAACAGCAAACGCGACCATCGCTTCAGCTTGCTCCGGTATCCGCACATCCATTTGAAATGTTTCGATTGTCTTTCCAGCTTCTGCTATAAACTCTTTTGCCTGTGCTAATCGCTCTTCGTTACGACCGACAATGACAACATTTGCCCCTTCTGCAACAAACTGTTTTGCCATATAAAGCCCCATACCACTTGAACCACCAGTAATAATTATTGTTTTCCCCTGTAACATATCCATTTCCCCTTTGTTTTAAAAAATGAATGACTATTCATTTTATTTTACTATATTTTCTGGAAAATGTCATATAATTTCTACATATGCTGCAAATGTTATAATCTGTTCTCCTTTCGAATAGTAAAAAACCATTAATATTACATCGAAAAAATACACCAGAGTAAACAAAAAATGTAGTTTTAGTCAGCACAAAATGTTTAATAATTCTTTTCAATTGTTACTCTTTGATTTCTTCATATTTTACAAATTATATATTTGTCAATCATACATATACTTGATTAATATATATTTTTTTAGCTGATATTTAATTTTATGAAATATCAGCTAACTTTTTTATTAACAACAATATTTCAAATGGAAAATGCCTTCCTCTATGACATAAAGGAAGGCACGCTGCATCAAGCTATTTAAAACTCATAATGATAAGCAACCTTGTACAGTTCCATTAATTCGTTCTTTGTTGGGACTTTAGGGTTATTTGCTGGGCTACCACTTGCGATTGCATCGGTTGCCATTTTTGGAATGGCCGCATAAAATGCTTCCTCTTCAATTCCCCATTGCTGTAAATTGCCGATATGCATCTTTTTACATAGTGCTTTGATAGAGTCGATGGCTAAAGTGGCTAGTTCTTCTTGTGTACCATATTTTCCGTCCTTGTTAAAATAGTTCCCTATATCCGCTAAGCGATCCACGCATGCATCCTTCGTAAATTCTAGTACCGCTGGTAGCAGCATCGCATTGGAAATACCATGAGGAACGTGGAAAAGTGCACCGATAGGTCGAGACATCCCATGCACTAGCGCAACAGACGCATTAGAAAATGCTAGTCCTGCCTGCATGGACCCGAGGGACATTGCCTCGCGCGCATCAATATCGTCACCTTGTTCGTAAACTTTCAATATATTATTGATAATTAAGTCCATTGCAGACAAAGCCAGTACATTGGAATAAGGATGTGCTAAACGTGATATATAACTTTCAATTGCATGGCTTAAAGCATCGATACCTGTTGCCGCTGTAATGGCTGGTGGTGAAGTTAGTGTTAGCATCGGGTCAACGATGGCAATCGGTGGCATGAAAGCGGGTTGCTTAATCATCATTTTGACATCATTCGTCGTGTTTGTAATAACAGTAGCATCTGTTGCTTCCGAACCTGTACCTGCTGTTGTTGGAACCGCAATATGTGGGATTGGTGGTTGCTCTGCTACTTTAGCCAGTTTCATATAGTCACCAATATAGCCACCGTTTGTGGCAACGACAGCAATGGCTTTCGCTGTATCAATACAACTTCCTCCGCCAACGGAAATGATGAGATCACATTGTTCAGCTTGCACTATTTCAAGACCTTGTGCTACATACGTATCCACCGGCTCCGTTGTTACGCCCAAATATGTAACCGCTTCCAAACCGTTCGCTTTTAAAAACATCCTACATTGATGAACAAACCCTAAGCCTTCCATTATAGGGTCACTGACAATTAGCGCCTTCGTCCCTAGCTTTTTGGCGTATTCACCAACCTCTTCGAATGCTTCTCTTCCATAAACAATCGTCGCTGGAGAATTTACAGTGAAGGTTGTTTTTGTTTGAATCATAACCCATCTCTCCTTCATTATTGAGCTGTATAACCGCCATCTAATACAATTGCCTGACCTGTTAAACCTTTGGCCGCATCACTTGCTAAATAAAGCGCAAGCCCTGTAATCTCCGAAACATCTAACAAGCGCTTTTGCGGGACAAGTGGATATAACACCTGTTCCAGTACTTCTTCTACTTGAATACCTCGCGTCTTCGCTAAATCTGTAAACTGATTGCGCACTAATTCCGTATCGACATACCCTGGACAAATTGCATTTACCGTAATGCCATCATTGGCTGCTTCTAGTGCTGCCACTTTTGTTAAGCCAATTAGCCCATGCTTGGCTGCATTGTAGCCGGCCTTACCTGCAAAACCAATCACACCGTTAATCGATGCCATATTTAGAATGCGTCCGAATTTATTTTTCTTCATATGAGGTAATGCATATTTCATCGTAATAAATGGCGCGACAAGCATCACTTTTTGCATTTGTTCAAACACTTCAGTTGGAAAATCCTCGATGAAAGCAACATGTTGGAACCCTGCATTGTTAATTAAAATATCAATTGTTGTAAATTTTTCAACTGTAAACGCAATCGCCTCAGCAATAGCTTGTTCATTTGTCACATCACATGTATAGGCTGTTAATTGTGGATTTTGTGCTACCGCATCAGCTAAACGTTGTTCATTTATATCCGAAATCACAACATGCGCGCCTTGCTCAGCAAATGCCTGAGCGATGGATAATCCTATTCCACGAGCAGCACCAGTAATAAATACTGTTTTGCCATTCATTTCTTTATGTCCCTCCTACATCCCTAATGAGAATAATAGTATTGCAATGATCGTGCCGATAATTGGTATGACGACTGTTAAAGCACCAAAAGGTAAATAGGCATCCTTATGTTTTTCATTACATACAGAATTAATCGTTGTTACTACATACCCACCATGTGGTAATGAATCTAGCGAGCCAGATGCAATCGCAATCGTTCTGTGCAACGCTTCTGTATTAACCCCCATATCAATATAGTGCGGAGCTAGTAATGGCATAGCAATCGTTTGTCCCCCTGACGCCGAACCTGTTAAACCTGCAATAACTGCGATGGCAAGAGCGCCACCTATTAATGGATTTCCAGGAATATTAGTCATCAAGTCTACAGTCGCTACGAATGACGGTGTCGCTTTTACAACACCACCAAAGCCGACTACTGCGGCCGTGTTGGCAATTGCTACAACTGCGCCCATTGCGCCAGCTGCTAGTGTTGCACTAACGGATTTTGCATATTTATAGCTGACTAAATACGCCGTAATACAACCGCTCGTTAAAGCAACTATTAAAGCCGATGTGCCAAGTGAATCATGATAAATAAATGAAATTAGTAAAACGACTAGTAAAGGCACTAAGCTTAAAATTGGACTAGGGAGCTTACGCGTTTTGTCTACTACTGGATCTGTTGAGCGTTCAATAAAGACTTCCCCCTTGTTCACGGCACGCTTAATCATCCAATTGAGCCATAGTGCCCCACCAATCGCCATAAATAAGGCAACGACAATACTTACTTGCCATCCTGCATATGGCGTCGTCCCTAAATAAGGTATCGGAATCCAGTTTTGAATTTCTGGTGAGCCTGCCGATGTCATCGTAAAGGTCACAGAACCTAAACCAAGTGCCGCAGGAATAAAACGACGTGGAAAATTTGCCTGCTTAAATAAACTAATTGCCATTGGATATACAGAAAACGCAACGATAAATACCGAAACACCACCATACGTTAACACTGCTGCAGCTAAAACTACTGCAAATGTGGCATACTTTACGCCAATTTTTTCAACAATCCATTTAGAAACACTATCAGCTGCACCTGTATCTTCCATTACTTTCCCGAAAATTGCACCTGCCATAAACATTAAATACCAAGAACCAACGAAGCCCGTAAATCCATCCATATAACTTGTTAAAAAATTGGCTTGATTGTCATTTGCAGTTTGTGGGAAGAAAGCAAGACCATTCGTTAACGCCGCTATTAAAGCAGTTAATGGTGCAGAAATAAGTAAATTGACCCCTCTCATTGTTAAAAAAACCAATAATGCTAAGCTTCCAAAAAGTCCGATATACGCTAACATTTCACACCCCACCTATCTTTTTATAGAAAGTGCTATGAATCGCATTATTGCGCTACAGGTGAATGTTTCAGCAGGCAAACAAGGAGCTGTTTTTCGCTATTTGCATGAGCCCGCTGAAATCATCGCCATCCGTATTTTCTTTATCCAGCGCTATTTACGCCATTAATCGTTATTACTTGGAAATGCAAATGTAGATGCGGAAGAAGCATTATTTGTCATCCAGCGTTCTGATATAGTTTTAGTCTTTGTAAAGAAACGTGCCTGATCCGGTCCAAACATATGCCCCTCACCGAAACGTGAGCCTTTAAATCCAGCAAAGTTATGGTATCCAACGGGAATTGGAATTGGAACATTGACGCCTACCATCCCTACATCTATCTCCGTTGTAAACTTACGTGCGGCAAGCCCATCATTTGTAAAGATCGTAACACCATTGCCAAGCTCATGCTCATTAATCAGTTCAATGGCCTCATCTAATGAATCCACACGCACAACATTACGAGCAGGGCCAAATATTTCTTGTTCATAAATTTCCATACCTGGTTTTACATGATCTAATAACGTTGGACCGACAAAGAACCCTTTGGATTCGTTGACAATCGCTAGCTCACGACCATCACAAACAACCGTTGCCCCCTCTGCTTCGCCTTTATCAATAGCAGCAAGAATTGCTTCTTTTGATTGCTGTGAAATGACTGGACCAAAGTCTGTATCTTTGTCTGTATAAGCACCTACTTTTAATGCCGTAATTTTTTCTTTTAAAATAGCAACGAGACGATCTGCTGTGTCTTTACCAACAGGCATGATCGTTGAAATGGCCATACAACGTTGCGATGCCGCACCATAGGCTGCACCGATAAATGCATTTGCCACTTGTTCGAGGTCTGCATCCGGCATTACAACCATGTTATTTTTACCTCCACCTAGCGCTGTGACACGTTTACCATATTTTGAACCTGTTTCATAAATGTATTGCGCAACCGGCGTTGAGCCTACAAATGAAATCGCTTGCACAGTTGGGTTTTCTAAAAGTTCATTAACGGCATCTTTATCGCCATTCACTACTGTCCAAATGCCATCTGGCAATCCAGCTTTCTTCCATAGCTCACTGACAAATAATGCTGTCATCGGAACTCGCTCTGATGCTTTTAACACAACGGCATTGCCGACTGCAATCGCCATACTTGTTTGGGCTAACGGCACCATGATTGGGAAGTTAAATGGTGAAATTGCCGCTACAACACCTAGCGGATACTTGGCAGAATATGCATTAATTTGACCTCCAACGTTGACAGAGTACTCACCTTTTACTAAATGTGGCGCACCGATCGCTAAATCAACAGACTCTAGCCCTCTTGTAATTTCACCTCTTGCATCTTCAATCGTTTTACCGCTTTCCGTACAAATAATTTGTAATAGCTCTTCCATATTGTCTGTAACTAAATTGCGGAATTTTAATACGACTTCCGCACGTTTGGATACGGATGTATCGCGCCAATTAGGAAATGCCAACTTCGCTTTAGCAATCGCTTCACGTGTCTCTTCTACTGTTGCAAGTGGAACTTTTGCAATAACGTCTCCTGTTGTTGGATTATAAACCGAACCGTAACGACCACTTTTCCCTTCAATCATTTCTCCACCGATAAAATGCGTTAATGTTTTCACTTCTTGTGCTGTCGTCATATCTTTTATCCTCCTTTAAATTTGTGTAATCGTACATTTATTTTTCAAACTTAAATAAGCAGCAGACATATCATGTTCACCATAGCCCTCTGCCGATATCTCATTGTAAAGATTCACTAGCTGTTCCCCTATTCGAAGAGGTACTCCTGCTTCAGACGCCATATTTTGCGCTAAGCGTAAATCTTTTAGAAGTAGATTCGTAGAAAAGCCCGGCTCATAGTTGTCATTTTTCATGTATTCTACGTAATTGCGTTTATAAATACGACTTTGACCGTAGCTATTACTTAATACTTCGTAAAGTGTATCTGCTGAAATCCCCATATTTTCTCCCAGTACAATTGTTTCAGCTACAGCTTGTGTATAGAACCCTATCATTAAATTGTTCAGCAATTTAATACGTGTACCAACACTTGGTGAAGCACCTAGGTAATAAATATTTTTACCGACTATTCCGAAAATTGATGCTCCACTTTGATAATCCTTTTCTTCCCCACCGATCATAATGGTTAAAGTGGCATTTACTGCGCCAATCACACCACCACTTACAGGGGCTCCAAGATATCGTAAACCTAAAGATTGAGCTTTTTGATGTAGCGTATTATTTAGTTCTGGATTTACTGTACTAAAATCAATAAGTAAACTTCCTTGCTTAGCATTTTGTAAAATGCCTTCTTGTGATGTGTAGACATGTTCAACTACTTGAGGTGTCGGTAAGCTTGTCATAATGACTTCACTTTGCTGCGCAACTGCTTTAGCGGTTGTTAGACCTACACCACCTTCTGCAATAAATTGCTCCATTGCTTGAGCATTTGTGTCAAAGCCATACACTTCATAGCCTGCACGAAGTAAGTTTATTGACATCGGTAAACCCATATTACCTAAGCCGATAAAACCTAATTTCTCGTTCATTTGAGCTCCCCCATTTCCTGTGAATTGCGTAAATAAGCGCTGATACACTAGCAAACTTTATGTTTTTGTCGTAACATTAATAACGAGATACTCTTGATGACCGCGGTCACTGACTACGGTCAATTAAATCATAAACAAACTTATTAGAGCTCGTCAATTAAAAAATTTTATATTTTCTGAATATATGTCATGATTATTATTATAGGATATTTTTTATACGGAGGCAGAACGGCATGAATTCGTTAACTACTCGCCAGAAAAAGGCATTAGAAACTCGTGAAAAGTTACTTAAAACATCATTAGAATTATTTAATAAACATGGTTTTGAGCATGTATCTGTTGAACAAATTACGAAAGCATGTAAAGTGTCCAAAGGTACATTCTATACACATTTCCCATCTAAATATGATGTTATTTTGGAAAAGTTTGAGGAGCTGGATAGTTTTTATAGTACGGTCGAGAAAAAAATCGATCAAACATTACCAGCAAGTGAAAAAATCTTATTGCTTTATAAGGAGCAAATGTTATATTTAACAACTGTTGTCGGGAAAGATTTATTGCGAACAGTGTATACTGCCGCGATGACCAATCAAGTTGAACAGAATCATTATTTAATTAGCCCGCAGCGTAAAATTTTTCAAATTATTAATTCGTATATTCATGAGGGCATTCAACAAGGGGAGTTTGTTAACGATTTACAAGCAATTCAAATGCAACACATTATTCAACGATGTATGCGTGCAAATGTTTATGATTGGTTAATTCATAACGAAGAATTTGATTTAGTTACGGAAATGGCACACTTCACAGCAGTTGTGCTAAACGGCATGAAGGCACAACCTTCAAAATAGAAAATATTTTTAAAATAGCCCCTCGAGATTCTCGAGGGGCTTAGAGTTTTGACAAAAGAAATAATGAAGTTATTGCTCATTGTTTTTTATTAAGTTGATTGGAGCGGAGGACGGGCGACTCCTGCGGGAACAGCACATAATGTAAGACGCAACAGACCGCGCGTTAGCGAGGGTTGCGGCTAACCATGTGCCCGCGGAAAGCGCCCGTCCGTAGCGGAAATCAACGGCAGTAAACAAAAAACTGTAATTCGAATTACCCTACAAAATATTGTGCAACAATGGATTCCACAGGTAATGGCTTATTATATAAATAGCCTTGTCCTTTTTGACAACGATGAAGTTTTAGAAATGCCACTTGTGATGGCTCCTCTATTCCTTCTGCAATGACTTCAAGCCCTAAATTATGGGACATAGAAATAATAGCTTTAATAATCGCTTCATTTTTATCATCTTTTGCAATATCAGCAATAAACGATTGATCAATTTTAATAATATCGATTGGATAGCGCTTTAAATAGCTCAGTGATGAATAGCCTGTACCAAAATCATCTACAGACACATAAACCCCTAGCTGCTTTAATTCCGTTAAGATTGAAAATGTTTCATGAACATTCGTCATGGAGCTTTCTGTAATTTCCACTTCAATTAATTGTGGTGCCACATCATATTTCTTTAATGTTGCTTTAATCTTGCGAGCAAAGTTTTCTTTTCTAAATTGCTTTGGCGAAATATTGATGGCGATTCGCACCGGTCGATATCCTTTTAAGCTCCATTCCTTTTGGTAGCGACAAACCTCGCTAATAATCCAATCACCAATTTCTACAATTAAGCCTGTTGCTTCGGCAATCGGTATAAATTGTGCCGGTGAGACGAAACCAAACTTACGATTATTCCATCGCAACAACGCCTCAAAGCTATTAATGCTATTATCGTTTAAATTCATCTGTGGTTGGAGATGAATACTGAGCTCATTGAACTCAATTGCCCGACGTAAATGGGCCTCCATCAGCGCCTCATTTGGAAAGACATTCGTCATATCATCACGATAATAGCGATAATGTGAACGACCGTGCTCCTTAGCAGAAAATAAAGCTTGATCGGCTTTTCTTACAAGTGTTTCGAGATCCTTGCCGTCTGCTGGGCTTAAGGAAATACCAATCGAAACGCTAATAAAATATTCTTGTTCATCAATCATAAAGGGCTGTTTCAACGATTCTAACACCGAACTAGCTAATTGCTCGATGTTGTCGACCGATGCATCCTTTAAAATAAAAATAAATTCGTCGCTATTATAACGATAGAGTGCGCATTTTGCGTGACAAAGTGCTCGAAGTCTTTGACTAAACATCCGCATTAATTCATCACCCTTGCTCTCACCGAGGGCTTCATTAAATTTTTTAAAGCGATCTATATCTACTAAAATAATGGTTGCCTGTTGATTTTCACTTTGTTTATCATTCAAATGCTGATGCCAATGCTCTTTAAACGCTCTACGATTCCAAATACCGGTTAATTCATCTTTTAAGGCTAAATAATAAAAGGCATCATAATCACTCTTCAAAAATTCAGCGTCTCTAACAAAGAAATGTACGGCAATGAGTTCCCCATTATAATAGGTTGGATGAATACGTAAATAAAATGGTTCACTACTTAGTAAGTTGCCCTTAAATAAACATTTTGGCATATCCAATGTAGCACCCTCGATTGTTTTAGCAAATAACAATTGTACTGCATTTACATAGTTGCACTCTAATAATGAAAAAATATCAAGTCCTATTAGGTTGTGATGTTCCCTCGACAATATAGACGTAGCGGCAACGTTTTGATGAATAATACGACCTTGTAAATCAGTCGTTAGTACAGGACATACATGTTGTTCAACAAATTGCAAATAAGGCTCCGTATCATTCTGTTCCTCACGTAATACGACAGCTATTAGTGATGCCTCTAATTGCTGCACACTTACAGCAAATGATTTTTGCATTTGCGCCGTCTCTGAATAAAGCTCAATCTTCCGTGCAATGTTAAATTCTTGATGTACAATATTGAATAATTGCTGCCAACATTGCTTGCTAAAAAATTGCTTTGCTTTAGTGGCTTTTACATCCTGCACCGCTATAGATAATGCGAGTTTGTCGTTAAAATGAACAATTTCAAATTCCCCATCATCCGCCTTTTTCAAGCATACAACTGCATCAAATGGATTAAGCAGTGCCATCTGTCGATAGTTTGCGAATTGCGCTACATTCTCTCTATATTTTTTCATTATATCCCTCTCTAGGTAGCGTGTTTACTCTAGTCGTCTAATACGCTCATACTTTATTCTTCATCCAGCGTCGGTTTTAGAGCATCCTTTAAGAAAATTTCCTGACTATTAATAGGGTCTTCGCTTCGATCGAACTCTTTATAATGATATTTGCCATTACAATCTTGAATTCGAGCTTTTGCAGTATCCTCAAGTTGTTTGTTCATTATATCCATAATACGAGCTTTTGCTTCGATTGAATAGACAGGGAATAGAATTTCAACTCGTTTTATCATATTTCTTGTCATCATATCTGCAGAAGATAAGTACACTTTATTTTCACCATTGTGATGGAACCAGTAAATACGAGAATGTTCAAGGAATCGTCCAACGATACTCGTGACAGTGATATTGTCACTTATACCTGGGATACCTGGTCGTATACAGCAAATTCCGCGAATAATCAGCTCTACTTTTACGCCGGCAATCGAAGCTTCGTATAGCTTCATCATTAAATCCTTATCTGTTAATGAGTTCATCTTCGCTCGAATAAAGCCATTTCCGTATTTTTTATGACAACTAATTTCTTCATCCATTAAACGGATAAATTCATCTCGAATATCGAACGGTGCCACAACTAAATGGTTGAATGTAGGTTTTTCCGTATAGCCGCTTAAATAGTTGAAGAAATTCGTAGCATCGATGCCAAATTCTTTGTCCGTTGTTATGATGCCCATATCCGTATAAATTTTGGCAGTGGCATCATTATAATTTCCTGTTCCAAGATGGACAAAGCGTTCAATTTTCCCATTTCGGCGACTGACAACGAGCGTAATTTTAGAGTGGGTTTTTAAATTATTCATTCCATAAATAACTAGACATCCCGCTTGCTCAAGCTGTTTCGCCCAATGAACATTATTTTCTTCATCAAAACGTGCTTTTAGCTCTACTAAAACAGTCACTTGCTTGCCATTTTCAGCAGCGAGCTTTAATGCTTGGATAATGGGCGAATTGCCACTAACTCGGTATAATGTTTGCTTAATCGCTAAGACATTTGGATTGACCGCAGCCTCTGAAACAAAGTCTACAATCGGTGCAAATGATTCATATGGATGATGGAAGAAAATATCCTGTTGTAATGCTTTTTCAAAAATATTTTCATCTGATTGTAAATCCATTGGTGGCTGTGGAATAAAACTTTCATATTCTAAATGTTCCCGTCCTACAGAGATACCTTTAACAAATGAGAACATAAAGGTTAAATCTAATGGACCATCAATATGAAAAACATCCGTCTCTTCGATTTCAAATTCTTCCAATAAATAAGCAAGGACTTCTTCATTCATTTCCCCAACACGTACTTCTAGACGGCTACCGACGCCCCATTTTCGTTTCTTCAGTTCTTTTTCAATTTCTACAAGTAAATCGCGGGCTCCTTCTTCATGAATCGTTAAATCCGCGTTACGTGTTAAACGGAAGGCCTGTGCAGATTTTACACTGTATCCATAGAAGAGTTTTTCAATATGCGCAACTATCACATCCTCAAGTAACACGATAACCGTTTCGCCTTCTGCACTAGGTACTTTAATATAACGATCTAGAACGGAAGGCACTTGCACGATTGCCACCTTTTCACGGCTTTCAAAATCAGTTTCATCTTGCTCTAATAGGACGAGTAAATTTAAAGTCTTCCCGAGCAATGTTGGAAATGGGCGATAGGCATCTACTGCTACAGGCGTTAACACAGGGAAAATGGTCTCAGCAAACATTTCATTAATATACGCTTTTTGCGTATTATTTAAATCTTTCATGTCTGCAATATGTACATTATGTTGGGGTAATAAATCATAAATTAAATGTCGATATACTTCCGTTTGGCGGCGTACTAATGCTTGCGTACGCTCAGCAATTTTTGCTAATTGCTCTTTAGGTGTTAAACCAGATTTATTTTCAGCTTTATGGAAACCAGCACGCACTTGGTCTTGTAGCCCTGCTACACGCACCATAAAAAATTCATCTAAATTGGAGCTAAAAATCGCTAAAAACTTCAAACGCTCTAGCAGAGGATTATTCACATCCTCTGCTTCTTCTAAAACACGCTCGTTAAATGCTAACCAGCTTAATTCACGATTATTATAATATTGAGGTTTGGCTATTTCTTCGAGTAATCGGCTATGTGCTTCTGAAAATTCTTCTTCATGTAATCGATTGTTTGTTACTTCCGTTGTCATCTTGGTTCCACCCTTCTTCCATAAAGTTTACTTTAATTGGTATCTTTAGAGCGCGTTCTAGATGTTTCTTATGTCGATTGGCTTGATATTTTTCAGCAGCAGCATTTTTTTTGACATACACGTTAAGCTGGACAAAATTGTCATGAGGTTGCATTTCAATCGCATGCACAATGGTTCTCTTCGATACATTTAACGCATAGACGAATTTTAACAGTGCGCCAAAATCTCGCAATTTGCGATACTCTTCCCGGCTCATCCATTCTAAAAAAGGAGCAGCGAAACGTTGAAAATAATCTTTATTTTTATACGATGCTAAAAGTGCTAATTTTAGTCGCTCTTTATGATTCAAACCATCAATGGATTGATTGGCTATTAAATAAAAGGTATGTTGGCTGGCGGAGCTTAACTCTATATACTCCCCAATATTAAAAATCTTGGCAGCCTTTCTTAACAATTGCAAATCATAGTCGTTAAATTGGAAATAGTTTAAATGGCAACACTCGCGGTATAACTGGTCTGCTAAATGCATTAAATAATCAACTTCTAGTTCTGACCGTCCATATTGTCTAGCTAATCTTCTAGCGTTTCCCTCAAACACATTATATTTATCAAAAGCATGTTGATCTTCTTGTAAAATACGATGAATAATGAGCCCTTCCCGTAAACCCTTTTTCGTAAGCTGGAATACTGCACTACCGACAATG
>Ga0213825_1001825_pt1 | contig 14149 bp, 14 predicted proteins | sample MC6MC0900MG_FD_179896 | JGI IMG/M metagenome (GOLD analysis project Ga0213825, IMG submission 179896) | Enriched soil aggregate microbial communities from Iowa State University, Ames, United States - MC6-MC0900-MG | ecosystem: Environmental > Terrestrial > Soil > Unclassified | place: USA: Iowa... | reverse complement strand
ATAGGAACTTGGGTCCTTCTACATATATTTAATATAGAACCATAAGTTGAAGTTTCATCTAGCTTAGTAAGTATTAATCCCTTATATTTTATATTAGAAAATCCTTTAGCTATGATGTCCATGTCACCACTCTTAGTAGTAGCACTGACTACTAAATAAGCATTATCTACCTTTGCCTTATCTAAAAAAGCCTTTAGTTCCAATACTTGCATAGTATTCTTACTACTTCTACCAGTAGTATCTAATAGAACTACATCACATTCTTTCATTGAGTTTATTGCTTCTTCCATCTCAGTTAGTGAAAATACCACTTTGAAATCTATATTCATAATATCTGCATAGGTTTTTAACTGCTCTACTGCGCCTATTCTATAGGTATCCACAGTTATTAAACCTACTTTTTTCTTTTTTACAAGGGCTAAATCCCCTGCTAGCTTTGCTATAGTTGTAGTTTTTCCTACTCCTGTAGGACCAACTAAAGCTACAATGCCATTTATTTCACTTGAATCTATTTTTATACTAGATTTAAGCTCCTCTACAATTCCATTCATGATTTCATCAATGGAAGACACTTTTTTACTTAATTTAATAGTTTCAATTAATTCTTCAACTATATCCTTGGATACATCCAATTCTCTAAGTCTTTCCTTAGCCTCATTAAAATAAATTTCATTAGAGTTGCAATTTTCTTGCTGCAATTGATTTTCTTCTTGATTGTTTTTATTTGAATCTTTTAATTTAATTTCCTCATTTATAGGATTATTATTTTGAGAAGAAAAATAGGAATCAATAAGACTCTTCATTGTTTCAACTTCTTGTCTTAGCTCCAATTCATCATTTTTCACTATTTCCACTGGTAAAATACTCTTATTGTTTATTTCTTTATCATCACAACTTAAGTCATTAGATTTAGATTCAACAGCTGCCGTTATTTCCACTACTTTAGGAGAAAATAAACCTTTAATACCAGGCCTTCTTATTACTCTTTGACTTATAATTACAGCATCTTTACCTAATTCCTTACCTATCTTACTTAATGCTTCCTTCATATTAGAAGCTACATATTTCTTTATAATCATTAGATAGATACAACTCCTTCAGTTCTTATCTCTACATCATTAGGTATTTCATTTAAAGATAATACTACAATACTTGGAAATACCATTTCTATAAGCTTTCTAAAAGCTGGTCTAATTCTTGGCGAAACTAGAACTATAGGTATATTAGTTGGAAAGTGGGTACTTTCTAACATTACCTTAATACTATTAAATATTTCAGTTGTAATATCTGGGTTTATGGCTGGGAAAGAACCCTGCATAGATTTTTGAATATTACTTCCTATTAATTTTTCTATATCTGGAGATATAGTTACTGCTGTAATTTTATGTTCTTCATCCACTAGGTCATTGCATATGGTTCTACTTAGTGAAAATCTTACATATTCTGTTAATAATTCTATATCCTTGGTATTTCGCGAATTATCAGCAAGACATTCTAATATAGTTACCATGTCTTTTATAGATACCTTTTCTTTTAAAAGTCCTTGTAAAACCTTTTGAATTTCTCCTATAGTCATAAGTTCTGGTACAAGTTCCTCTACCACTGTAGGATATTTTTCCTTCACAGAATCTAGAATCACTTTAGTTTCTTGGCGACCAAGAAGTTCATAAGAATGAACTTTAATAGTTTCTGTAAGATGGGTAACCATAACTGTAGTTGGATCTACCACAGTAAGTCCTTTTATCTCTGCATCTTCTCTTTGATCCTTATTTATCCAAATAGCTTCTATTCCAAAGGTAGGTTCTATAGTCTTTATTCCCTGCATATTTATATCTTCTCCAGAAGGATTCATACATAGAAACATGCTTGGCATTATATCAGCTCTAGCTATTACTGTTCCTCTTATCTTTATTACATATTCATTATTTTTAATTTGTAAATTGTCTCTAATTCTGATAGGCTGAACCACAATTCCCATCTCTATAGCACATTGTCTTCTTACTGATGAAATTCTCTGTAATAGATCTCCACCTGAGGATTCATCTGCCATAGGAATAAGCCCATAGCCTATTTCTACCTCTAAAGGCTCCACAGAAATTAAATTCATCACATTTTCTGGTTCTCTGCTCTCACTCTCTACAATTTCTTTTTCTTCTATTTCTATCTTCTGCTTAACTTGCTGCTTTTCATCCTTATACATTAGGTAAGAACTTGTTCCAGCAGCTGCTGATAGAGCAAAAAACACTAGTGTAGGCATACCTGGAATTATTCCAAGTATAAATAATACAATGGCTGCTATGGCTATAACTACTGGGAATGCGGTTAATTGTGATGTAACTTGGGCTCCAAAGTTGTCATCACTTCCTGAACGAGTAACTAATATACCTGATGCTGTAGATATTAACAGTGCCGGCAATTGGCTTACAAGTCCATCTCCTATAGTAAGTTGTGTAAACTTACCAGCAGCTTCACCTATTGACATATCCATCATTACTACTCCTATAATAATACCACCCAAAATATTAATTATAGTAATAATAATACCTGCTATGGCATCACCTTTAACAAATTTAGATGCTCCATCCATAGCTCCATAAAAATCCGCTTCTCTTTGAAGGTCAAGTCTTTTCTTTCTTGCATCTTCTTCAGTAATCATTCCTGCATTTAAATCTGCATCTATACTCATTTGCTTTCCTGGCATTGCATCTAAGGTGAATCTAGCCGAAACCTCTGATACTCTTCCAGCACCACTAGTTATAACTAAAAATTGTATAATAACAATAATTAAAAAGATTATTATTCCTACAAAATAGTTACCACCAATTACGAACTCTCCAAAAGCTTGTACTATCTTTCCTGCATCTGCTTGTCCTAGGATAAGCCTAGTAGAAGATACATTCAATGCCAACCTAAATAGAGTAGTTACAAGTAACAATGTCGGAAATACTGATAGTTGTAATACATTTGTAGTAAACATTGTAAGTAACATTATAACTATAGATATTGAAATATTAATGGCAAAGAAAATATCAAGTACTCCTGGTGGCAATGGTATAATTATCATTAGTACAATAAGAATTACCCCAAATGCTACTATTATATCTAAGTTATTCTTAATACTAAATCCCTTATCTTTAAGCATAATTATCATCCTTTTTACATTATTTCTTCATTTTATAGACTAATACTAATATTTCTGCCACTGCCTTATACATATCAAAGGGAATCTCTTTATCTAATTCAACTTCTTTGAACATGAGTCTAGCTAATGGTTTATTTTCTATAATTGGTACATTATTTTCAATAGCCTTTTCTTTAATCTTTAATGCTACATACTCACTACCCTTTGCTATAACCAGTGGTGCTTTTCCACTATTTTCTTCATATTTCAAAGCCACCGCAATATGGGTTGGGTTTGTAATTACAACAGTAGCATCTGGTACTGATTGCATCATTCTTCTCATGGCCATTTCTCTTTGCTTCTGTCTTCTTTTCCCCTTAACTACAGGGTCTCCTTCTTGTTGTTTATATTCTTCCTTTATCTCTTGTTTAGTCATTTTTAAATCCTTATTATGTTGGAATTTCTGATATAAAAAATCTATACATCCTATTATTAATAAGGCTATACCAACTTTAATAAAAACATTAATTATTAAACTGGCTAATTCTGTAAGTATTACTCCTGTTTTATAGTTTCCAAAATTTAAAAGACTATAGTAATTATCTAACACAAACTTATATCCTATATATCCTACAATAGAAACAATACTCAAATTCTTTACTAAATCCACTAAGGATCTTATTGAAAACATTCTTTTAAATCCGCTTATAGGATTTAGTTTACTAAACTGTGGTTTTAGAGGTTCTGTAGTATTTATAAATCCTGTTTGAAGAACATTTCCAACTACCCCCACAACCATAATAGGAACTGCCACTGGTATAAATATTTTAAAAATATCAATTAAAACCTTTATTAGCAATCCCACTAAACTCTCCTGACTTAATTGAAAATTTAAGTAACTCCCTAGATACATTTTCATACTAGAACTTAAGATATTTAGCACAAAGCTACTTAAAATAGCTATAACTAAAGTAGCTGCTAAAAGAGTTAATGCAGAAGATAACTCCTTACTTTTAGCTACCTGCCCTTTTTTCTTAGCATCTTGAAGCTTTTTAGGAGTAGGCTTTTCTGTCTTATCTCCACTATCATTGGCTGCCGAAATTAATATAAAAGGCATCATAGTGAAGATTTCAGAGAATATATGTTTAATAGCATCAAAATTTGAAGCTATAATTTTCATAATTAAAGGAATAGAAATTACAAAGGTTGCAAGTCCAACAAAAATTTTGATTGGCATTCCTAGTATCATAGCATTAAGCTGAGGCATAACCCTTGATACTAACCCTAATACAATTTCAGTCATAAGTATTATAAGCATTATTGGCACTGCAATCTTAATTCCAATAGTAAAAAATTCAAATGTAACCTGAATAATATATCCTAAAATTTCTTTATTAAAAGTTACAGATCCTATAGGTACTGATGTAAAACTATCTATAAGACACTGCACTAAAATAAGATGTCCATCAACTAACATAAATACAGCAAGACAAATCCAGTACATCAACCTTCCTATTACTGATATGTTTTCACCTGCAACTGGGTCAAATAGGCTCATCATAGAAAAACCTATGGAAAAGTCCATAATTTGTCCTGCCATCTGTACAACACTAAACAGTAAATTTACTATATATCCTAGACATATTCCTATCATTATCTCTTTACCTATGAGCATTATAAAAACAAAGATATTATTTATTTCTGGCAATGCTTCAGTACTAATTATTGGAGATAAAATCATGGATATAATAAATCCTACACCAATCTTCGCTATGCTTGGTGTTCCTGTTGGGAAAAAGGTTGGCACTGTAAAAAGTAAGGATGTTATCCTCATAAATATCATTAAAAAAGCTATGAACATTAAAATATCTACCAACGTTATCCCACCTAAGCTCCTATATTAGAAATTATTGAAAAAATTCTTTGAGTAAACCCTACAATTGTATTTCCTACAAAAGTGGCAGTAATTATTCCCACTATAGCCACAGCTATTATTTTAGGCACAAAGGTTAAGGTTTGTTCTTGTATTTGAGTTGTGGCCTGAAATATACTTATCAAAAGTCCCACTGCTGTAGCCGTAAGCAATATAGGACCAGCTGCCATTAATGCAGTCTTCACCATATCCTGTAATATTGCAACCACCATAGTCTGTGTCATATTATATCACCTCTCTAAAATCCTAATATTAAGGATTGACTTAACAAGTTCCATCCATCTACTAATACAAATAAAAGTAATTTAAATGGCAGTGAAATCATTGCCGGCGGTAACATAAACATACCCATAGACATAAGCACACTAGCAGTTACAATGTCCACCAATATAAATGGTATAAATAGTAAAAAACCTATTTCAAAGGCTGTTCTTAATTCACTTATAACAAAAGCTGGTACAATTACATAAAGGGGAACTTCATCATAATTGTATGTTTCCTTACCTTCTGCGTCCTTATCTACTTTAACAGTATCCTCTACCTTTCCTGCTTCAAGAAAAAGCTTTAAATCTTTTACTCTAGTTTGTTTTAACATAAATGCCCTCATGGGCTTAATACCATTATCTATAGCTACATCCATAGTTATTTCTTCTTTCATATAAGGTTGAACTGCCTTCTCATTAATTTCTGAAAAGGTAGGTGCCATTACAAAGAAAGTTAAAAATAAGGACAATCCAATAATTATTTGTCTTGGAATTGATGTAGCTCCTATAGCACTCTTGAAAAAGGAAAGTACTGTTACAATTCTTATAAATCCTGTGGTCATTATAAGGATTGATGGAAGTATTGTAAGTACTGTTAATACTAATAATAACTTTATATTGTCCACATATTCAGTAGGAGTTTTTGTATTTCCATCGCCAAAGGATATATTTATATCTGGAATTGGCATGGTGTCTCCAGTAGCATAAGCTACTTTACTACTAATTGAAATAACACAAAACACCAGTAGTATTAGCGTTATTGGTTTTATAAACTTTTTTAGATCAATTTTTTTCATATGTATTATCCCTTTATTCTTAAAATAATATTTTACTTTCTCCATTTTAGATACTTGTCTTTAAAAAGTTGCTTTAACTCCCTATTATTCTTTAATTGAACCATTTCAATTTCTTTGTAATTTTCTCCTTCAACTTCTTCTACAATTTCTATTTTACCTTGAGCTGAAGTAACTAAATAAAATTTATCTCCTATCTTTACAATGAGCAGAGAGTTATCTTTACTGATGGTTAATCTCTCTATTACTCTCATTGTAGATTTCCTATTTATGTGACTATATTTCTCAACTGTCTTTCCTAACCAAAGAATTAGTCCTATAACTAAGGGAAAAAATATTACTAGTTTTAATAATGTCATAATCAACTGACTATCCATATTTCACCTACTGAACAATTAAATCTGTGAAATAAACATTAGTTATCTTGCCATTTTTTAAAAGTTCATTTACCTTTACAATTATCTCTTCTTTTAATAGAGCTTCCCCTTCTATTGTGAAATCTGTAGACTTTTTAGTTCTTAGAAACTTATTTATGCAGTCTCTTATTTGGGGAACTTTTGCTGTTAACTCTTTTTGTAATTTTTTGTTTTTTTCATCAGAGCCTAAGAATATGCTAACCTTAACATATTTAGATTTTCCCTCATCACTTAAACTTACTAAAAACTCCTTTAAGTCTAAAGTAGCTTCTTTTTCTACTACATTACTTTCACTAGTGTCGCTATTATTTTTACCTGCCTGCTTTGTTGCAACAGTATATCCAACAAATACAGCTCCACTAATAAGTGCAAATATTACTATAGCGGTTACTATAATTAGAACCATTTTAGAACTTCCGCCCTTTTCCTTTTCTAACTCATTTCCTTTACTATTTTTTTTGTTCATTTTCCTGCTCCTTTACATTAGTTACAACTATAATATTAACTCTTCTATTTTTAGCTCTTCCTTCATTGGTGTCATTTGGAGCTATAGGTTTATACTCTCCACATCCCTGTGCTGAAAATCTCTTAGGATTTAAACCCTTATTATTAACTAAAAAATAGTCTAATACACTTAATGCTCTTTCAGAAGATAGATGCCAGTTATTTGGCATAGACGGTGTGTTAATTGGCAAATTATCTGTATGACCTTCAATTATAATTTTATTATCTACCTTACCTATTAAATCACTAACCTTATCTAATACATTTTTACTATCTGGCCTTAGCTCTGCCTTTCCAGTATCAAAAAGCACTGAATCCTTCATCTGTATATTAAGACCTTTTTCATCTTCATATATTTGAACATCATTCTCTAAATCATTTTCTTTAACGTAAGTCAAAACATCTTCCAAAATTTCCAAGTTTTCATTTTCTTGAGCAGCCTCTACCGTAATCTGTGGTTTTCCAACTATAGGTACATCTCCACTACTTGAATTAAATTCAAGTATTGATTTATCAGCCTTACCACTAAAAGCACTTTGCATTGCCGCAGCTATCTGCTGAAGCTTTTGTGAGTCTACAGTTGATAATGAATAAAGTAAAACAAAGAAGGTTAATAGTAAAGTAACAGTATCTGCATAAGTAGCTAACCAACCATCAGTCTTTATTTCTCTCTTCGCCATAATTACTCACCTACTCTCCTTGATTAACACTGCTTAAATACTTTACTCTATCCTCTGGTGATAAATATACTATCATTTTATCTTCAATTACCCTTGGGTTTACTCCTGACTGTATAGAAAGCACCCCTTCAATCATCATTTCCATTTGGTTTACTTCATTAGCTGTTTTATAATTTAGTTTTCCTGCTATAGGAAGTACAACTAAATTAGCAAGCATAGAACCATAAAAAGTTGTAATAAGAGCCTTACCCATACCTGATGCTAAGTTGTCCGCATCCGATAAGTTAGCAAGCATTTGTATAAGTCCAATTAATGTTCCAATCATACCCATTGCTGGAGCATATGCACCCCAAGTTGTAAACATAGATGCTGCATCTTCGTGTCTTTTTTCTAACTCTTTAATTTCTAAAGTCATTATTTCTCTTATAGATTCAGGTTCAATACCATCAACTATCATATTCAAACCTTTTTTAACAAATTCGTTATTAATCTCTTGTATATCTTCTTCTAAAGAAAGTAGTCCATCTCTTCTAGCCTTCTTAGATAAATTAACAAATAATGCAATATTATCTATTTTAGATACACCATCTTCTTTAAATGCCTGTGCTGCAACCTTAATAAATCTTTTAATTTCATTAAAAGGATATGACATTAAAAGTGCTCCAAAGGAGCCTCCTACTGTTATAGCTAAGGATGGTACATCAAAGAATAACTTTAACGATCCTCCACTTACCATTCCATAAAATACAAGTACAATTGCAATCACAAAACCTATAGCTGTTAACATATCATTCTTCTTCATTGCTTTCCTCCAACCGTACATTTGCCCAGTATTTTCGCTTAAACTCTATAACCTTTTCAACTATTTCTTTAGAACTTTCTTTAACTAAATACTTTTTCCCATTGATTAAGGTAATAACTGTTTCTGGGATTTCCTCAATTTTTTCAATGTGATTACTATTAAGAATAAACTTATTTCCATTTAACGGATTAACTTCTATCATATTCTCCTATACCTCCTATGATATAGTAGATTTACTTAAGCTAAGAACAATATGATTCTTGTCCTTAGCCTAAGAAAAATCACATTTATATATTTAAGCTAATTATCTTTTTAAATTTACAAGTTCTTGTAATATTTCATCAGCAGTTGTGATAATTTTACCACAAGCTTGGAAAGAACGAGTAGCTACTATCATATCTGTAAACTGAGCAGATAAATCTACATTTGACATTTCTATAAATCCATTTAAAACTTTTCCATATGCCTTTCCATTATCTTCTCTTCCACCTAAAGCCGCTTCATTTGCAAACTTTCCAACTCTAGCTAATGGATTACCTGAGTTTGCTGAAGGAGTATATAGATTGTTACCAATTTTCTCAAGACCTTCATTGTTAGTAAATGATGCCATAGCAACTTGTCCAAGAACAGTAGTACTACCATCAGCAAGAACAGCTTTAATTAATCCATCATTTTCTATAGAGAAACCTTGAATTCTAACATCTACTATATCTTGAACACCATCATTATCTTTATCAATTGGATTTCCATCTTTATCAACAGCTGGTTTCTTTACTGTTTCTGGGATTTTAAGTGCTACTAATTCATTTTGATTAGCATTTAAGTCTTTTGATTCTCCATCTACATAATTAACTATTCCACCTGCTGGAGATGTATTTTTGCCATCATTTATGGCATAACCCATAATTCTATATCCATTAGAATTCAAAAGATTACCTTTACTATCTACCTTAAAAGATCCATCCCTTGTATAGAATGTTTCTAAGTTTGTGGATTCCATACTTTGGTCACCTTTAACTGTTATTGAACCATTTTCAGGTCCCTTAGCCACTATAAAATATCCTGCTCCATCTACAGCTGCATCATAAGGTCTTCCTGTTGGTTGTAAACTTCCTTGCGTCATATTTGTAACTATACTTTGTATAGAAACTCCCATACCAATTTTTGAAGAGTTAACTCCTCCTAAGTTTAATCCTGGACCTGATGCCCCTCTATAACTTTGATACATGCTATCTTGAAAAGTAACTGAAGATGATTTAAAGGAAGTAGTTCCTGAGTTTGCCACATTATTTCCTATTACATCTAGTTTTTTTTGATTAGCTCCTAAACCTGATATCCCTGAATACATTGAATTTAGCATATTATACTATCCCTCCGATTTTCCATTTTTTATTGTAATTTTATTAGCCTTTTACTCCAATTACAGAGTCAAATAAGTAATCTTTAACTTCGGTTTTGCCATCAACCTCAACTTCAACCTTTAGCTTAATGCCTTCTGCATCCCTATATACTTCTACAACTTTACCTGTAATAGACTTAGTTTTCTCTTCTTCTTCTTTCTTTCCGTCCTCCTCTGATTTCTCTTCCGTTGTATCTGGTGGTAATGCTATTTCAACAATTTTCCCCATTAATGTTACTGCATTAGAGAAGGTTAAATTGTCCATGTTTGGGTCCCCTGAATCAATAATATCTGTAACTTGACTATATTGATAATCTGTATATTTTCCATCCACACCTTCTACTGTTACATATACGTCTCCCTTATGTTTGTACACAGCTCTAACTACCCCACACTGAGGAACTCCTTTAGAATCTAAAGCATCTAAAGCTACAAATTTCCCAGTTAGTCCTTGTGCAGAAGAAAGAGTCATTGTAGAATTTAATGAACTCATCTGTTCAAGGGTTGTAAATTGAGCTAACTGTGAGATGTAGGCAGTAGTATCTTGTGATTGAGTTGGATCCTGATTAGAAAGCTCTGCAGCTAATATTTTAAAGAAAGAGTTTTTGTCAAACTCTGCCCCTGGTTTTACAATAGGTGTGCCATTTTCCGTTTTATTTCCCAAAACTTCTGATGTTACTTTTGTATTATGGGTTGATATTGGCATTTCATCATCTCCTAAACTAGTAAATCTATTTCATTAGAAGCTTTACCCTTAGCTTCAGGTATAACATCCTCTTCAACTATATCCCCTTGAGATCTTTGTCTACCATTTTCACTACCACCTTGTCTACCATTTTCATAAGCTTTACCCTGGTTATTTTCATGAGTAAAATAGGTAGTATCCTCTTCATATAGTCCTATATTTACTGATTGTATTTTTATGTTATTTCCATTTAACTTTTCATTTATATCCTTAAGTCCTAAAGCTAGCATTTCTACTGTTTCCTTTGATGTAGCCTTAATCATTGCTTTCAAAGCACCTTGCTCCATACTTACAGATATGGATATTTCACCTAATTCTTTAGGATAAATCTTTACAGTTAAATCTTTAACACCATTCTTATCCATATATGATAAAGCTTTTATTACATCGTTATTTAGCTCACTCTTTGTAATAGCTATAGGCTTCTCACTAGATACTTCTCCAGATTTCAGTACACTATTTTCAAATGATGACATAAAATCAGTAGCTCTTGTAACCTTTGAGTCCTTCTCTTCACCATTAATTACTTTGTTCAAAATAGCTGTTTCTTTTGAAAACTTACTATCTGTACCATTACTTTCTTTATTGTCTTCAGCTCCAGATACTACACTACTTTTATCTATAACTTCAGCTTCCATACCTATTCTTCTAGGTATGTTTAAAGGTACCTCTTCTTTATTAACATCCTTCATTGAAACTATTTTCTGCAACTGACTTACTAGGTCATCAGGCTCTATACCTTCCTCTGATGTCAGTAATTTCATGAGAGCTTCACTATTACTTTTTAAATCTGTAAAATCATCATTAATTAAAGTCAGTAACTCTGTAAGTTTATTTTTCTTATCACTATCTAGTGATACTTCATTTAATAGTTCTAATAAATTATTTGCCTTTTTTTCACTTCCCAAAATCTCTAATAAAGATTGAATTTCACCTTTAGCTTCAGTTCCACTGCTAATATTAGTTGAATCTAATTCAGCGTTAGCGGTATTCTCCTTATTCAAAAGAGCTAAAATATAATTTATTAGTGACTGCATGTCTTCTGAGGTATTCAATTCTTCACCTTGATCAACTTCCTCAGAGTTCACTATGTAATCCTTAGAAGGCTCTTTAACTTTTCCCTGTTCATTAGAAGTTACTGATTTAGTTTCGGTTTTATACTTTTCATAGTTTTTACTGTAGTTTTTAAGTTCCTTTGAAAATTCATCATTAAAATATTTATTATTATTTCCTTCAGACCTTTTAACTTTTTCACCAACACCACTACCTTTATACAGGTCATTTCCAACACTAACTTGTGCCATTTCCATCAAATTTATCGCCTCCCGCCTTCACGTAAAAATCCATACAGTGCAAATTCATCATTATGAATTTGCTCTATCCTATTTTCTTCCTTTATAAATGCTGCTCGATCCTTATCTTTTAATATCCCTACTATCTTTTTGTTTACTTGAGCAGTAACTAACTCTTTTCTCGTAGTTTCTACCCTTTCTTCATCAGTTTTAAGTTTTTCTTTTGTTATACTAATAGTACTATTTAATAGATTCAAATAATGATGCTGAATTTTTCTTTCAGTTACACTCATGTTATTATTCACAGTAGAATATCTTTGGAAGTTATCTTCTAGCCCTTCAAGCTCTGCTTCTACCCTGTTCTTTTCCCTTAGAGCTTCCATAAAAACTATTTTTCTACTATCTTCTTCTTTCTCTCTTATGTCTAACAACCTTTGCAATTTAAATTTATAAATTTGTCCCAAAGTCTACACCACCTTTATTTAAACATATTAATAAGCATATCTTTACTTTCTTCAAGTTCACAAGCTTCTTTTATTTCTTGAGTTAAAAATCCATTTATACTATCTATATACTCAATGGCCATATCTATTTTGGAATTACTTCCCTTTACATAAGCTCCTAGATTTATTAAATCTTCCGCTTCTTTGTAAGATGCCATTAAATCTCTAGCAAGAGAAGCTGCCTTTATATGAATTTCATCAGCAATTTCTGGCATAAGTCTAGATACACTTTTAAGCACATCAATGGCTGGATAGTGATTTTTAGTAGCTAGGTCACGACTTAATACAATATGTCCATCTAAAATACCTCTCACTGCATCTGCAATGGGCTCATTAAAGTCATCTCCATCAACTAGTACGGTATAAAAAGCTGTAATAGATCCTTTGTCAGACATTCCACTACGCTCAAGAAGTTTTGGTAACATTGCAAAAACCGAAGGAGTATATCCTTTAGTAGCTGGAGGCTCTCCTATAGCAAGACCAATCTCCCTTTGCGCCATGGCAAAACGGGTCACTGAGTCCATCATAAGAATAACCTTTAACCCTTTATCTCTAAAGTATTCTGCAATAGCTGTGGCTGTAAATGCCCCCTTTAGCCTAACAAGGGCTGGTTGATCAGAAGTAGCACATACTACTACAGATTTTTTTAACCCTTCTGGTCCTAAATCTTTTTCTATGAAATCTAAAACCTCTCTCCCTCTTTCACCTATTAGGGATATCACATTTACATCAGCCTTTGCTTCCCTGGCAATCATTCCAAGGGTAGTACTTTTTCCTACCCCTGAACCAGCAAAGATACCAATCCTTTGTCCTTCACCACAAGTAAGAAATCCATCAATGGCTCTTACCCCTGTAGGAAGGATTTCTTTGATCCTTCTTCTCTTCAATGGGTCTGGTGGCATAGCTTCCAAAGGATAATTCTTATAAAGAGCTAATTCCTTTTCATCTAAGGGAGTACCAATTCCATCTAAAACTCTTCCTAAAAGTTCATCTGAGCACTTTATACTTAGCTGCTTTCCTGTTCTCTCTACTCTGCATCCTGGAGATATGCCTATTAGGTTTCCAAGGGGCATAAGAATTAAATTACCATCTTTAAAACCTACTACTTCACAGACTATAGTATTATTTTCTTCATTATATATATGGAAAATCTCTCCTACAAACCCCTTAACTCCTTTTACTTCAATGGTAAGACCAATTATGTTTTTAACTACGCCTTCCATATGATTAAAATTTGTTTTATTAATATTTTTATCAATGTCTTCTATATTCAAACTGATCATAATACTATCTTCCTCTATGCTTCCATGAGAATTTCCTTTAGTTTCTCTATGCTTCCCTTAATAGTAAAGGTGGTTTTTCCATCATCCTTTTCAACAACTAGGGTTCCATCCTCTAAATAATTATCTTGTAAAACCACTATTTCTCCTCTGATGCCTATACTATGTTTGAATTCTTCTATTTTGGCCTCTATTTCTTCTAAATAGTTAGTTGATACCCTTATAATTATCATCTTGGCATTCTTCTCTTCGGATAGGATATGGAATAGTAATTCATTTAGTGCATCCTTATTCTCCAGTTCCTTTTTGAGCATATTTTCTACGGCATTTACAATAATTTTTCTAATGCCCATTTCCTTGGATTTAAGAAATTTATCATACTCTTCCTTAGCTTGATAAAGAATAAAATTTGCATTT
>Ga0213825_1001824_pt1 | contig 14162 bp, 22 predicted proteins | sample MC6MC0900MG_FD_179896 | JGI IMG/M metagenome (GOLD analysis project Ga0213825, IMG submission 179896) | Enriched soil aggregate microbial communities from Iowa State University, Ames, United States - MC6-MC0900-MG | ecosystem: Environmental > Terrestrial > Soil > Unclassified | place: USA: Iowa... | reverse complement strand
AGCGCTTGAAACATCCCCACCACAGAGAAATCAAGAGCCAGCCCAAGCAACAAAAGATCTTAAATCAGATAAGATCTTAAACGATTTACCTGTTGTTGTCAAGCCTGACGTGCAAGAAGTTGGAGAGTATGACGATTACCCGCCAGCTAGCCGCGCAGTGCTAGAGGATTTACGGGCCAGCAATGACAACCGCGAAGAACTAAGCGCGAAAGTTAATAGCTATGTCCAGGACTACACAACACGTCACATCATCCGACACGATGAGGAAGACGCCATTTTAATGCTGATTGAGAAAGGTTGTTTGTTACCGACTGCAACGAAGCTAATCAGCGAAATTTATCAGAGGAGATACAGCAGTGCAGGAGTTAGCAACAACACTTATTGATCTACAAAACTATTGCCGTGGAATGCTGGAGAAGCCCCAGCAAGACGCATTAATCAAGCGCCTGATCGACATTAAGCAACGTCTGATTGATGCAAACCAGCCAGCCGCAGCACTGGCGCTGGCAGATATGGTTAAGAGCGTCACATCTGGCAGGTTGAAGGCATTCCCCAAAGCCTCAGCAAAAGAAGAAGTTCGCGCCCTGGTCAATTCTATGGCTCCAGGCGAAACGCGGGACATTAACTACAAACGGTTAGCTGATTATCACCGCGTCGAATACGACACTATTAAAGTCTATTTCCAGCATCTCACCTCAGAAGGGGTGATCTACAGGAAGACGAACGGCAGACACATTTACACGATTACGAAAAGAGGAAATAAAGAATGACACCATTTAACGCATACACCTATCACAACTGGCGCTTAGAAGCCCTGATTGGTGATTTCTACCCGAAAGAGATTGAAGTAAGCCATACCATTGACGGCGGGTTATATATCACCGTTGCCGTTGTAGATGGACAGATGCACCGATTTGTAACTACCCTGGGAGAAAATAAATAATGAGCTTTAGCGAACAACAGTACACAACCTATTTAATGAGCGGCGCGCTTGAGTGTCTAACTATTCTTTCCGGTGTTAATGGTAAGCCAGGCGTTGAAGCATTTGACACTTTCGACTTTTACTTACATTCCCTTGCCCAGCGTGGGCAGGATGGCAGCGTACAGGATCTATTATACCTTAAAAACCTGCTAGCTCAATTTGCACAAGATGAAGTGAGACCCATTCAATGATTATTAGAAATCTGGATAACAAACAGCAAGTAGAAACAGGAGCAGCGGCATTATATGCCGTTGGCAACATCCTGGACGTGTTAGAAAAGACAGCAGGTTCTTTTAATATCTCTAAGATAGCTAAAGAGGCAAGCACCAACTCTTCAACAGCAAGATATTACCTGGAAGCAATGAAGAAAGTAGGGATCATTTCCCTGCAATATCTGGATCGTGGTTATATGAGTGCTGTAATCCTGACCCGTAACTATGAGATTGAGCAGCCATATAAACCAAAGTTCAGCCTTTCCAAATCTCAGAACAACAGTTTATTCAATCTCTATGTAGAGTTTGGAATGCCGTACACAGACGATGATTCTGATTCACTGGAAGACACGTTGAAAGGGTTTAGAGAGTTTGTAGAGAATCACGGCGCGAACGTTGACACTGTAACGCAGCAACTTGAAGAACTGGAGCACGTTAAAGATGTGTTGGTTAATGACCGTGTTTATGAGAGCTACAAAGAAGCGTTTCATCTTGTAGATGGAAAATATATTAAGGTTGATGATTACCTTGATGAGATTGAGGGACGCTATCCAGCCTCAGCGATGCATATTCACCAGGTGAAGAACGTATACGATGAAATCCTACTTGCACGATACGAAAGAGAACGAGCTATTGCAGCTATTCCCCTGAGCTATTCGGTAATGGAAATTGCAGAACAAGAAAGCCCAGCACTTACCGAAGAAGAAGAAGCAACTATTTCCCTGCTTAGCCAGGCTGGAGTGATTTATAAACCCCGCCCCACTAAGCAAACGACATTCAGGAAGGTTTTTTACAATGTATAAAGACTTCCATACACCGCGACCTATGGATATTAAAGGATCACTAACAACCCTTTCCAGTTGTGTCGAATATGACTTTACAGGGAAATACAGCAAGCCGATTGTAACCTTCTTAGATAAAGAAATCACTCAGCGATGGTTAGACAGCGAAGCATACGCACTGTGTGAAGTGGAGAGCGCCCCGAGCGCCCCACTCACTAAACAGGAAGCCCAAGACGTTAAATCGATTCTGACGGCTTCCAGCGGCGTCTACTACCGCCCACGAAAGACAATCAAGATTAACAAGACACCCGTCACCGTTCGGGAACTACTTAAAAAGAGATACAAATGAATAGCAAGTTAAAAGACCTATCACAGCACTTTGATCGAGAATACATCTTACCACTTCAAGCCTATGCGGATTTCGTCTACAAGCGCCCTACCCGAGCACGCATTGATGATGTTTTTGAAGAGTATAAGAAACTCCTGTTTCTGTTTGGTCAGTATAAAGAACAGATTAGCCATATGTTTAAGGTACTAACCGAAGACGACATTAAAGAAATCACCGGATTAGTGAACGTGCAAAAGAGCGTTTTAGATTATATGGAAGCAGAGATCCGCTGGTACGCGATGCACCTCGTAGAATGAAAACTTTTTTCGGAAAACCGAAAATAAATGTTGACTTTTTTACTGTATCGTTGTATTATAAGAAGTAGGGAATAAGCCGTTTACTTATTTCCTAACAACGATGCGGATCGTTGGTAAGAGCGGCGAGAGATATTCAAAAAGGATTGGCGTCCTTTATTAAGAAAACAAGGTTTAATCGAAGTTAATCAATGTTACCTTTTTATAAATTCCGCTAAATTATTTAGATATAAGGTTCGGATACCTTCAGCAAGTATCCTCCTTTTTGAATGTCTCTTGCTCTTTCCCATAACCACCAAGAAGTATTTAAAGAAGTTGGTCACTTCTGCTAAGTGTCGGTCAGATACGAAACTGCAACGAGCGGTTTCTTTAAATACTTTTTCTGTTAGCTTTAAGAAATCTTCTGACATAAAGATCTCAACTCCTTTTGAAAAATCGTTGTGTAGAGAAAACCTTCCTAGAGGTTTTCTTAAAGCTAACATATCTCATTAATGCTTAGTGAAATAGACCTAGCAAAAGTTATTTCATATTTAGTTCCTTAGTGTCGAAACACTTTCATAGTGTCACGCGCAAGCGTGGAGGGTGTTTCACTAAGCATTAAAAAGTATTTCCTCTTTAGCCGTCATAGTACGGCTATTTTTTTACTTAGACATTACGGAAAACCGAAATGGAAAAGGTACAGATCAGCACTACGTTGATTAAACGATACGTGCAAGATCTCGTTGTCTATACCTCAGTTATTGCAACCAATGCAGATAACCTAGAAGTAATGGCAGAGATTGAAAACGAGTTTAAAGAAAAGGGATTTAACATCGTTGAACCGGAAGAAGCAGAAGACTTTATTGCATCTGCTAAGGGGAAACAATGGTAATTCTGAATCGTCCAGATACGGAAAAGAAAATCCTCACCACTATAAACAAAAGTCTTAGCAAAGATGCACTAGACATTCTTTCTAAACATACAGATGCAACAGACGCAGAGATTGACCAGATTAAAAAATCTATTCGGTCTGGAAAGGTTCCAATCACGTTATTTGTTGATTGCCCTTCTGAGTCTAACGACATTGTACTAGAAGCGAGAAAGAAAGGCGTCACCGCTATCACTCCAAACATTCCAGACGTTGCCCCTAAATCAGCCATTGAAAGACTGATTGAAGCACGTACTAAACAATACAAAGGATAAAAATCTAATGGCAGTAGCAACCCTAAGCGAGTTTTTCCAAACCGCTCGAAGCTTTACCGACATTGTTTCATATGCAACCGATTCTTACGGCGCAGTCCGAGCAATGGCACTCACTCCCCAAGTTGATCTAAAAGCAGGTGATGTAATTACCTCAGAAGGTAAACTCTGGGCAACTGGTGATACCGAGGCTTTCGTAGTTGTAGAACCTGCAACTGTTATCGCTGACGGCGCATTTAAGAAAGTTAACGTACTCCGCGCACCTAATGTAGGTAGCCTGGTTTGTCTGAAAACTGACAACCTTAACTTCTCTAGCGATGCTGATCGTGATGCAGGTATTGCTTTCTTAGAATCTCAGGGCTTCCAAACCCAAGTTTTCTACACTTCTTAATTTCAAAGGATAATAACTATAATGGCTATTAACTCTATTTTTGTTGGCGGTGAACGTGTTGACTTTACCCCACTATTTGCAGCATTCCCACGCCGCAACTTTCTGATCACTCAGTTAGGCATTTTTGACGGTGTTCCGGTTCCGAGCAAGCGCGTTGTGCTGCAAGATATGGTGAGTTCCAACCTGTCATTGCTGAACAAGCCAATGAAACGCCACTCATCAGAGCATAACGTAACGTTCCGCGATGTTGATACTCAGCGAATGACGACCCTCGCATATTACCCACGCCGTGACGTGTTCACGCCTGGTGATGTGATGGATAAACGCCACATTGGATCAGCCCTTCCACTGGAAGAGAGCGAAGCACTGCTAGCAGAAGAATATCTCCAGAAGCACCGCATCGCATTTGACCGTACAAAGGAAGAAATGCTAGCTCGCGCCCTGTTTGCAGGTGAAGCGGTAGACGATAACGGAGACGTTATTTCGTGGGCTGACATTTACAAACAGACCCCGCTTAATGCTGAGTTTGATTTCACGAGCACCACTGTTAACCCTATGGATGTTCTGGAAGATGTTGTGCAGGCAATCGAGACCAAAGCAGAAAGCCTGTCTTCAAGCATTGATCGCTTTGTTGTGTTCGCAACTAACGACTTCTTCAACGGTTTCCGTCGCTCTCCAGCGTTCAAAGAACTGTTTAAGTACGAAGCAGTTAACGACCCGCGTAACCCTGTAACGGCGCTGGGTAGTACTGTGAATAACGCTAGTTTCGACCTGCCTAACTCGAATATCACCATCGTGCGTGTTACTGACGACCTGATCGTTAAGTATCTGCCAGCAGGCGGGGCGGTAGTTGTTCCTATGTTTGCATCCGGCACACAGGCTTACAGCAACTTCTACGGTGCAGGCTCAGGGCGTTTCGATTACCTGGGAACAGCGGAAGAGTTCTATTCTTACGGTTTCCGTAACCTGGAAGGGAACGAGTACAACGTAGTTAGTGAAAACTCAGCGATTCCGGTTAACCGTGTGATCGGCTTGAGCGCTAAGCTAACCAGCGCAGCTTAAGATCTTAAGCAAATAAGAGGTAATTAACTTTACCTCTTTAGTTCGGTAATGAGAGAGAGACGATGATTCTAACAATAACAGATGAAAAGACCGGACTAACACTTACGTATAAAGACCAAGATGCAATCAGATTGATCAAAGTAGAACAGGTTGCAGCGTCAACCGGAAAGGACAGGGACAGCCTCCGCTACTTCTTGAAGAAGCACCAAAACGATCTATTTCAAGCTATCGAAGATGCATCGTAAGAGAGGCGGGCGGGGGTTTCCCTTCCCGCCTTTTTTCATACAGAGGATAAAAAATTGCAAGTACAAAAGTTAACCAACGTAGTTGAGTTTAAAGTAGACACCGCCTCTTATCGCAAGGCGAAGAAAGCAGTTGAGAATATGAAACGCCTGGAAGATCAGGTGAAGGGCAACGCCAGCAAAGCGAAAGCCGGTAGTGATACCGTCGAAAAGAATCGCCTTGCAGCACAACGCCTGTTGAACGAGGCGAAGCGCAAAGAACGTGACGAAGAGAAGCGCATCAACCAGGAGAAACAGCGCGGAGAACGTGCCGCAAACACGCTGTATAACACGCAGACGCGATTACGCAACCTGACCCACCTAACAGACATTGAACAGGCTGGAGTGTATCACCAGGCTGGAAAGACCGTTGCTATGTATGAGCGCGGGGAAATCTCCATCCAGCGCCAGAATGCTCTATTACGCCGCCAGGTGCAGGAAGCAACTCTCCTAAATCGTCTGCGTACCAAAGAGCAACGCACCGCGAAGGAAAACCGATTTATTGATCGTGTTGGCAGTCGCTTAGGCGGGATCGGTATGGGTGCATTAGGTGCGCTGGGATTGGCTGGCGGTGGAGCACTGGCAGCGGGTGCCGTATATGGCAAAGCCCGAGACACCATTAACGAAGTGGGAACCACACAAGGCGAGTTGGTGAGCCGTGCTAAACAAGGTGATGTTGATATTAACCTTATCCGCGCATTCTCCGCGTATGCCACTCAGAACGGCATCGATAGCGGTATGGGTGAGCAAGGCCAGCGTAAGCTACTGGACAACGCTAAAGACGTTCAAGACCGCTTAGGGAACAGCCTCAACAACTCCACCTATGACGAAAAGGCGAAGAAGTGGAAAGGCGGCGATTCAAACGTTGATCAGGTGATGACCGATTACGGATATACAAAGGACGACTTGCGCAAATTTGCTAAAGATCCCCTGGCATTCGTGAGCAGTGTTGTTAACACGATGGAGAAAGCTGGCAAAGGCTATACGGAGATTTTTAACACTGTTGAGAGCTTCGCTGATGACCTTGCACTTTACACTAAGGGTATTCAGAACAACGCCGCAGGCATTCGCCAGAGTGCAGAAGAGTTAGCGAAGAACAACGGGTTACTTTCAGATGCACAGCAGGCGCAGATCCTCCAGTACCACAAAGCAAGCCAGGCACTAGACCAGATCACCGACAGCAACAAGCTAGCGTTTTTCAGTGGGTTTATGCAAAAACTCGATCCGAAAGGAGTAGAAGAGTTTACGCAGGCAATGCGTGACCTGAATCCGGTGTTTGAGAAGCTAGGGAAAGCCTCAGGCGATATCCTCAGCGGCTTTATGCACCTGGGTAGCTGGATTGCTAAGCACATCGCCGGATCTGTTGCAGATGATTCCAAAGCCCCTGTAGTGACTCCTGAAACACGTAAAGAGATGGACACCCGCAGCAACAGCTACACGGATCAGAAATATGGCGTTGATAGCAACAAGCCAGCACCTGAAAAGGGAACTGATTGGGCTAACGATATCCGTAACTGGTTTAGTGGGCTTGTAGGGACGCCAGCGAACAACGCGCCAGCACCAACTACACCGAAAGACACCTTTGATCCTTCTCAGTATTCAGCTAAGGGCCAGTCAGATGCTGTTATGAATACGCTGGGTAAAAATCCTGTGTTTAACGTGAACGTTTCAACTGTTGTTCCAGATGGCGCATTCACCATTAATCAAAACTGGAACGGGCCAGCACTGGATAACTTAGTGGACAGTCGCATCAGCACGAGTTTAGACACTTTCGAAGGAAAGATGACTCGTAACGTTCAACAATCATTTGGAATCTAACCATTATGGCAGCACCAATTACAAGAGCGATCCCAAGTGGGGCCGACAGTACCAAAAATAAGACAGTGAGAAACAGCCGTTCTGAGAACGGTTTTTGCATTGTCACATCAAACGCTAACGGCAGTAGCACAGGAGCCTATAGAGATTTCCTGGCTATTGCTTTTGACTCAGTTACATCTACGCGAGTGCAGAAAACAGCAGAAGTGAGCAGCTATGCTGTTGAGAACTCACAAACCGGAGACAGTAGCGAGGTGAGCGACCACATCCAGATTAAAAACGGAAGAATTAACCTTGAAGGGATTGTTTCTGAAACGCCTATTGCGAAATGGGGCGGTTTCTTTGACAACGCCGGAGAGGGAAACCGTATTGCGGCAGCTATCGACGCACTGGATAAGATTTTTACCGATAGAAAACCTATCGTAGTTTATACAGAGCACAAGATTTTTAAGAATATGGTGATTACTGGATTTGATTACGATTACACCGCAGAAGAAGCGATGAAATTTACTCTCCAGCTTGATCAGATTCGTTTGATTACAGGTGCAACTGTAAACGCCATTGCTACTAAAACTGCATCCACCCTCAGTGTGGGTAAGAAAGTAAAGACGCAAGTTAGTACTAAAAAAGTTACCCAGGCTTCAATAGGTAATAGGAATGTTACAACCAACTAAGGATGATAACTGGCGCTTAGGCTGGCTAATCTTCTTTGTTCTGTTTATCTGGTACGAGAGTTTGCAGCCCGTATCTAATCAACTGAAGATAGAAGACGTGCTAGCAGTGCTGAAGGTTTTCATCTGAAACAGGGCTTTGGGCACAGGATGCCCTACCTCACCAGATCCCCTAAAAAAGGAGTCTTAAAGAGATAGGGTCTAATCCCGCATCGACATAAAGAGCCAGGCAGTTTCCCGCCCTTCCTTCCTCTCCCGCGCTCGATGTCAACCATTGCCAGAGGTAGCCAGCTTAACCGCTCTTTCTTGCATAGGGGGCGCTAACTCTCAGCTTCCCTGTGCTGGCTCTACTTGTTACAGGTGATTAGATGCACGCTGCCAGCTTTGGGAGCACCCCGCGCTTGCTGGCTTACCCACACGCACCCGCGCCGCGCAATCACTTGCAGTCCTCAGCGGAGTTACTTTTCTGTGTGGTGTTCTAAAGCGGGAAGGAAGAAACTGTGATAGGTATTGCATCGGTGATCGGTGATGTTATACTTAATGCACAAGACAGTGTTTCTTAGCGTCCTTAGCGCTTTGGAACCAGAAGGGGAAGCCTTGCCGGGCTTCCCTTTCGCCTTTCTATAGTCTTGTAAATCTTCCAGGAGATCAAGCACTTTCGATCCACTGAGTGATCGCCTGCTCGATACTTTCTTTCATCTTCTGCTTTCTCATTCCTGACGTTGTTTTAAACTTCCAATACAAATCCTCTGGAATATCAATCACTAACCTGTGTTCTTTCGTTTCTATTACGTTGTCACTTTTCAATGATTTATTGTTTTCATTGTTAACATTATTTCCTTGCTCTTGCTTCTTCCTGATGTTCGCTAATCCGCCCTTAGCCATTCTTCATTACCTCTCTGATCAGTGCTCTAACGCGCTGTGCCGCTACGCTTCCTGCCTTGTACTCTGTTACGCCTAAGCCTTCTGCAATGCTTTCCTGATAATCCACTAATTGCGGTATCTCTGTTTTAAGCACTGTAAAGCCGTAATCCTGGATAGCTTCGCGCATCGTCTTGCTGATCGCTGTCTTATTCGTCCTGTTAAGGAGAATCCGCACCTTTGAAACGTCTGTCAGAAGCGGGGCCAGATCATCGAAAGCTAACACCTCGAAAGGGCCAGGCGTGATCGGCACTAAGATAACGTCACTTGCTGCTATCACAGCCTTTGCTATAGCGTCTGTGCGGGGCGGTGAGTCAATGACAATGCAATCCCCTTTCAGCCCTCTTAAAAACGCTTCTACGTGCGTTTTAGGGGCTTCCTGCACCTGATATGTATAATCCCTTTCCCTAAGCTGGTTAACCGCCATAATTGACCGTTGCGGATCTGCATCAACTAAGATTGTTGGCTTACTCTGTGCCAGTGCTGCCGCCAGGTGAAGCGAGATTGTGCTCTTACCTACTCCACCCTTTAAACTTGTTACGCCGATTTTCATAACGCATCCTTGATAGCATTAAATCAATGAAAACATTATTTCATAATTTAGCTGTTTTCTAATAGCTTAAGGTGATTGGCGATAGCCTTTGCGATCTCTTCCTTCATCTTTAAGCCCCTGGCGGCGCACTCTGCTTTAAATTTCCTGTGTAGCTCTAAATCAATCTCCGCGCTTACCTTGAACAGATTTACCTGTTCTAGTTCGTCTGCCGTGAGCGGGTGATTGTATTCTCTCTTATGTGCCATTGGCTTACCCTCCAAAGATGTTAAGAGTTAAGGATACAAAAAAGGCCAGCACCTTGCCAGCCCTTAAAATGTATTGATAACATTATTTCAATGATTTCAGGAAAAGCATTAATTCATTGAGTTGTGATCCCTTAAGTGCGGGGATTCTTACGCGCTTGTTTCCCTGTTGCTGTAACTGCATTGCGAGTGATAACATCGACATTGTTGGATTTCCTCTTAGCTGGGGTCTTCTTACCAGAATTGGCGGCTGCAACCGCCTTTTCTATTTCCCGTTTGAGTGATGCAGGGCAAGCCGTTTTATGGTACTTCCTGCAACCAAAGTGATAGTAGTCACCTAAGATTTCAACCGTAACCCCGCGTAGTTGTCCCTGCACCTTACCCCCTTACACCGCCATAGCTTCCAGGCAATCCAGAACATCGACAAAGAACGGGTATTCTTTCCGGCGCTTGTTCTCTTCGCTGATCATCGCCTTCACCGCTGCGATGTATTCCACGCCCACAACGTTATGTTGTGTATTCTGCATATAGGCAGCAACCGCCGATAGTTCCTTAGCAAACGTATCGTTGATGTTCCCCATTTCGAGGAAAGCAGACGCCGTATAGATACCATCAGAGAGAGCAGCAAGTAACGGGCCGTTGTCCCAAGGCGTAATATTGCGGATCTCGTTCTGCGCCTGGCGATGAACCGCCACCGACGACGACAGCAACGCCTTTGATTGCTCTTTCAGGTTATGTAACCCGTTTGTAACTTCCTTGCTTGAGGTAGTTCCCTCAACGCTCAATCCCATACTGAGATCCAGCACGTTACGGATTGCGCTTACTGCCGCGTTAATGGTGGATTGTCCTGCTTGCTTATTGATAGACATTAATACTTTCTCCTGTGTTTGTTGTGATGGGCGGTGATCGCCCTGTTGATGTGCCTTATTGCTTTATGAGTGCGATAAAGGCGGCGCACTGTACCACTAAAAGAGCTACGGCGATCCGCCGCGCCCAAATCCTTTCAATCACTTGCGACAACCAGGACCGCAGCACAATGTTGCGATAGCTTCTTTTCGACTGTTTCCGAGCGTTGAGCATCTTCATAAAAACATATCCTTTTGTTGTCTGTTTCAAACTCATCTACAAGCTGTAATGTCTTCTGTTGGTGCGCGTTGGCACTGATTGCAGTGAATGCCGCGATCAGGAACATCAGCACGATAGAGCTACCAACACTCACGCTCATTAATCCGGCGTAGAACGTATGCCGAGCGTATTTCTTCATCTTCTTACTCTTCATAACTCAACTTAAAAACCTTAAGATCTTATACTTTAAAACAACTAAGAGTTTAAGATCTTTTTTGAGCCTATGCAACAAGCTATACAGGTAAATCAGATATCAGCCATTGATAACAGATCATTCAGTTCCTGATCGGTTTCGCTGATATAAGCCAGGGTAGCGGCTGGCGTTCTGTGGTTGAGTACTTTCATTGCGGCGGCAATGTTGTTGCCTGTCTTGTTGTATACGTTTTTTCCTGCCGCTTTGCGGAAGCTATGCGCACTCACTCCAGACAAGCCCACGGCCTCGCCTGCTTCGCTGAATGCAACAGAGCACGATTCACGGCGCAACGCCTTACCCTTAGATGATGCGTGATAGGTGTTCTCAAATAGAAAGACTGCATCTGGATAATCTTTCATCCGGCGTTCTACCATCGCCACAACAGAAGGATGCAATTTCATCGGCTTAAGGTTGCCCGTCTTCGCTTCCTTCAACATCCAGACACCGCCTTGCACGTCTTCCACCTTCACAGACAATGCATCTGAGATACGGACACACTGACCTACCAGGAACAAAGCTACATCGGCATAGTGCTGTTTGTTGCTGTCCTTAAGTTGCTGCATAACCTTGTTTGCTTGCTCAATCGTAATCGCTGCCGCCGCCTTACCCATATTTCCCCCTAACTTGATAACAGAATTGTTTCGATTCGGGGATTATTGATCAGAAACAGGCACTTACGCAAGTACTTTCTAACAGAATTTACATTAAGCAAATAGAGAAGGAAATGATCGAGAAAACAGATTCACTACCTAACCGCGAAAAAACCCCCCGTCCCTTTTGAGATTGGCAAGCGCTGGAAATATCATATTGATTTATAACACTTTTTTCTTTTTTGATTTGCTATTATAAAACTATGTTGTTTGTCAATTGGCAAAAAGTGCTATGACCTGAAACAGGTACTTTTGCACGATAACAGACAAACCCTTGCACCTTCCACGCGGCAACTGTTGCAACTTACCTATGCAAAACAACAACTTACGTTAAATCCTCATATCTGGTAGATAGTCACAGAATACTATTCTGTTAGGATCTCAGCACCAACTAGTAACTCACGGTGATTAATAGTCAAAAAGTAGTCAACCAAAGTAATGATTTCGTTTTGAAATTAAATTCTTTACTTTTAGAAAGAAAGTTGTTCAGTAATCTTGCACTATCCAGATTGTCGGGTAAGTGTGATATGCGTCTAATCCCTTTCCTGGTGCGGGTTGTGTGATAGTTGGTGATTGTGGGTCGATTGTTACTTTGACTTTGTAGGAGAGTTTCAGGAGGTGTTTTAGAAGTCCTATCATTACAGTAATCATAATGATAAAAGCGGATTGATTTGGATAAACTATTGTAGACAAATTGTCTGTAATGTTCCTTATCGGTCAAAATGACCTGAATAAAGAATAATCAATAATCGGTTAATCTGTTATCGGTCAGAATGACCTATATAGCAATACTGGTTAAATCATTATCGGTCAATGTGACCTATATACACTTCCTGCATATATTCCTTACTGGTCAGAATGACCTATAACACCTGTGCAATATGACCTCTTTGCATATAATGTAATCAGATTGTACATTTTATTACCGGTCAAAATGACTTACTAGTAAAATAGATTTTATTATTTAAGGGATCAAAGAAACAACTAACTAAAAACCTAAAAGAAAAAAGACTTTGGTTTGTTGGCGTAGCCAAATGATCTTTAGGCGGGGAAGCCGCCTAGAATATATTTACGCTGCCGCGTACCAGGTCAACAGATAGCCTGCGGTTGTTACCGTTGGCTTTTGATTGTACTCGTTCAGCTACCCGCTGAAATACTTCCTGATCATCTACTACGTGCAATGCCTACGGCAATAGCGAAGCTATGCCAGTATGGGTAAGAACCTGTCACGCTACGCTACCACGTTCAAACCTGCCCTAACTCCAACCTTCAACAAACAACAAACTAAAGTTTGTATGTCTGTCTTAGTCTGGTGAGTGCAGGCTCTTTGTATAAGCGTATGTGCTGCCCGTTCGGGTGGAGAGTCTCCACAGCACAAGATCTTATAGCACTATTCAGAATCAGGCTTCACCAGAGCGATTCTAAGCCCTCCTGAGTGGCTTCCTAATACGTTTCCTTAACTTAACCCCTAAAACCTCTCATAATTCGTTACAGAGCGTTTCTGTGTGGTTTGTAAATAAGTTGACAACCTTAATCAAATAATGCTAATCTGACGATCCCTAATTAAGTAATTACTTGAAAATAACTTGCACAAAGTGGTTGACACCACCTGCAACCCGTGGTATTATTGAATTAGGGAGATAACATATTGGAGAATATTACAATGAAACAACAGAGACGCCAGAAGTTCACGACAGTTGAACAGGTAGTCGATTACTTAAAGACTCACCCAGCCCCACAGGAAGAAAAGTTAATTCGTTCACGTATGGCCGTTGCGCGTAACCGCGAAAGTTACGAACTGGCAATTATGTATGAAACAGCACTCTATCGGTGGGAGATTTTAAAAGGAATGCGGCAACGCAGATATATTAGGAACTAACCATTAATGACCATTGACACTAAGCACTACAGTTACACCCCCGTAGTTGACCAGCTACAAACCGCAACACAAATCACCAACCTTTCCACAGGTGAAGTGATCAGCCCAGCCCCGTTAGATAAACTCCTGTACTGCAAAATGCTTGCCAGACAAGACTACTTCTTAACATCGCCGGACATTAAAGTTAAAGAACGTGCCTACCACGACAATATAGACCAGCTAGCAGACGCGCTAGGAGTCAGTTTCAGCAGCCTACAACGAGCACTGAAAACACTAAAGGCTATCGGGCTTGTCAGGGTACACAGTAAGAAGGGCGTTTCTAATAGATGGGCTGTAGAGCCTCTGACGCCAGAGACTTTCTTACTTGAGAAAAAGTTGAAGGATGGAACCTTAGTTGATGCCAGATTCTATAATCCGTTCACTGGTGAAGTGACCGAGCAGAAAGAAGAAAGGCCAGCGCTTGAAACATCCCCACCACAGAGAAATCAAGAGCCAGCCCAAGCAACAAAAGATCTTAAATCAGATAAGATCTTAAACGATTTACCTGTTGTTGTCAAGCCTGACGTGCAAGAAGTTGGAGAG
>Ga0213825_1001820_pt1 | contig 14174 bp, 10 predicted proteins | sample MC6MC0900MG_FD_179896 | JGI IMG/M metagenome (GOLD analysis project Ga0213825, IMG submission 179896) | Enriched soil aggregate microbial communities from Iowa State University, Ames, United States - MC6-MC0900-MG | ecosystem: Environmental > Terrestrial > Soil > Unclassified | place: USA: Iowa... | reverse complement strand
GTTTTAGTTGACTCCTTTATTCATATCGTTTTTTATTTTCCGTTCATAACTGCCAGAGATCCCCATCTCTTCCCGATATTTGGCTATAACTCTTCGAGAAAGACGACACCCCTTTTCACTCAATAATTCTGCAAGTTTCGAATCACTGTACGGCTTTTCTTTCTTTTCTTCATTTATGAATTCACGTATTAATTCTTTGACGCCATCCGAATTAATCAAGCTGCCGTCACTTGCAGGAACTGACGCAGAAAATAAGTTTTTCATCAGAATACAACCAGCGGGATACTGAAGATATTTGTCTTTCACAGCACGGCTTATGGTCGATGTACTAACTGACAGCTTTTCTGACATTTGTGTCATGGTACAAGGTTTAAGTTTCCCGGAATACCGGAAGAATTCATCTTGCTCTTCCAATACTGCATTTGTTATTTGAATAATCGTCCTGCGCCTCTGTTCAACCGCATGAATGAGAAATTTCGCCCGCTCCAACTTTTTCTTAAAGTATTCAAATAGTTCCTGCTCTTTTACTTCTGCCATCATCTGGAGATAATAATCGTTTAACTGATAGTCTCCGCACCAATGATCATTGATTTCTATGTTCCATTTCCCATCCGGCCCCATAGAAACGATAACATCCGGAATAATATATTGCTTTTCATTCTCTCCAAACCCCTGCAGCGGCCTTGGATTTAAGGTACTGATCAGAGCAATATATCTTCTGGCCTGTGCAGATGAGATATCTAGTGCTCGGGTGATTGAGCTTATCTTCCCCTGAGATATGTCCATTAAATGATATGAGATAATCTTTTTTAGGTTTTCATCATCAAGTCCTAGTATTTCAGTCTGAATTAATAAGCATTCTACCAGATTTTTTGCGAAAATACCATTTGGTTCCAGCTTTTTCAAATCGAATAAACAGCTTTCTATTACCTGCTCATTCACACCGGTCAACTGAGCTATCTCGGGAACCTCCAAATCGATAAACCCATTACGATCCAGGCTTTGAATCAAAAAATCAATGACGCGTAATTGTATATCCGAATAACGTTCTAACTCCAGCTGCTCATAAACATAGGTATAAATATTTTTTGCGTTTGAGGTATCAAACTCCTGGGTGCTCCCCTCATTACCTTCTTCAAAATACCCTGCCGTATTTTTTAAAGGCTTGCTGTAATTTGACTGATACCACGCCTGATAATCTTCCTGAGTATAAGATTCAGTTCCAGAATTTGTTTGCTCCAGCAGAGGATTTTCCATATATTCATTTTCCAAATACCGACTCAGCTCACTATTGCATAATGCAAGCAATTCCAGAGAAGAGATCTGGCTTTGAGACAGCAGCTGACGCTGTTCCACCGTTAATTTATGTTTCATGGCAACCTCCCTTTGCAACCATTGTATTATAAATATTATACCATAATACCTACAGACTTTGCAAAAAGAGCGAAGTTATCACCTCACTCTTTTTTCAAGAACGTTACACGATTTATTCAAGAATTGTAACCCCATCTAGTAATTCCTTTTCAAATTCCACTCTATGATGCTTTGTGTATAATCCCGGAGCTCCTCCTGTATGGATCATGATTATCTTCTCACCTTTTTTGATTTTCCCGTCCTTAACCATGTCAATGATTGCGGCAAAACATTTTCCTGTGTAGCAGGGATCTAATAGGATGGCCTCTTTTCCTGCCATCAGACGAACCGCATCCCTTACCTCCTTTGAAGGGAGATTATATCCGCCTCGGATATAATCCTTTTCAATATCAAAATCTTTTAATCCGGCACTTATTTTCATTCCATACTTTTCTTTTGCGCTGTCAAACAGTTCCACAATGCCTTGCTCTTTGTAATCATCAAAAGGGGAAATTGCTACACCGGTTAATGCCAGGCCGGAGTCTTCATTATGAAATCCGCAATACAGTCCCATATAGGTCCCTAAACTGCCTGCTGCAGAAATAACCCGTGCATCACTGATTCCCATGGCGGCTGCCTGTTTTGTAAGCTCAACCGCACATTCATAGTAACCCAGGATACCGATATCATCTGAACCGCCAAGGGGTATGTAATAAACGGTTTCTCCCTGTGCCTCATATTTTTTGATTGTATCCCTGACCAACTTTTTATACTGTTCAAGAGACGGACGGCCGTCATCCTTTTTTATGATTACTTCAGCGCCCATTAACCGGTCTAACAGTAGGTTTGCCGACAATTCTCCCGGGTAATCCCCGATTGCAACAATCGCACACCTCATATTGTACTTAGCCGCCACAGCAGCGGTCAACCGGCCATGATTTGTTTGTACGCCGCCCTCAGTAATAAGCATGGTCGCACCTTTATCTTGCGCTTCTTTCAAAATATACTCCAGCTTTCGAAGCTTATTACCTCCCATACCCAGACCAGTCATATCATCACGTTTTAAATATAACTGGATCCCTAACTCTTCTGATATATTTTTAAGAAACTCCAACGGAGTGGGCAAATTCAATAATGAGACTTTTTCCTGACCTAAAACCATAATAATACCTCCTGATATCGATGCTATTATTTTCACGCCAATGCCATAAAAAACCGGTCTTATATATATTACATGTGGCAATGACTGTATATATTACAGATAAAAATTTGTATCCCTTATCATTACTCGCCAATCATTATCTTAACAATTTCGCGGTCCGTCTCGCGCATTCCGTCCTTACCAAGCCGTCCGACATTACGTATGGTTTCCTCGACATCACGGTTAATTATTCCTTCACCGGAACGGAACTGCTGCTCCCCATTTTTAAACATGTCATGGCCTAAGAGCCCTGCCATAATACTGGTAGCTATTTTCCCTGCACAGGAAGGCTTGGCTCCGTCACAGATCATGCCAGATGTAATGACAACAGAATTTACAAGAGTATGTGCGATCTCTTCAAATCCACCGCCTAATAAATAGGCAATACCACATGCGGCAGCGCACCCGGCACTGACAGCGCCGCAATACGCTGACAACCGGCCAATTCCGGTCTTTTCATGGATGGAGATCAGATTTGCAAGGGCAAGGGCACGATATAATTTGTTCCTTGTCACATCCAAATCATTTGCATACTCGATCACAGGAACTGAAACCGTAATCCCCTGATTTCCGCTGCCGGAGTTAATGATTACCGGAAGTTCGCATCCGCTCATTCTTGCATCACTGCCGGCCGCTGCCTTGGCAATTGCACGATTACGAACATCCTTTCCGTAAGAAGCCAGCCATGTGCTTCCAATGTTTGCGCCATAATCATTCTTTAATCCCTCTTCAGCAATCGCCATGTTGTAATTAATTTGTGAATCTAAAATGTCTTTTACGTCTTTGACCTGCAATGTATCTGCAAATTCGATTATATCTTTTAAGTTTAGCAGGCTCTTATCTGTTAAGCCAACCTCCTGGGTGTTCTCAATATTATTTTCACTCCCTTGTTCCCTGCCGGCTTCTAAATTAAATAATGTTTCTCCATTTTTCTCAATCAAAATGATGTTTGTATGATATTGAGCGATTCTCAGTTTTACATACTCATTCCCTTTAAATAAAATGAGCACGATATCAAACGTCAGTTCTCCATCTATCGCTTTCACTGTAATCGGAACATAATTCATAAAGTCTCTTATCTCTGACTTTTTATCATTACTAACGACTGAAATAACCTCCAGAAGCTTAGATGCGTCACCCGCAACGATTCCTGCTGCTACTGCAGCCTCAATTCCTTTTAATCCATCCGTATTGGGCACCACAACGCTCTTCACGTTTTTAATAATATTATAACTTACATTTACTTCTACTTTATCAGGCAAACCGCTAAGCACTTCTCTGGCTTTTGCCGCACCATATCCTAAAGCAATCGGTTCCGTACAGCCCATTGCCGGTACTAACTCTTCTTTTAAAATCTGAACATAAGTTGTATAACGTAAATCCTTTGTATCCATAACAATCCTCCCCATTGCTCAGGCTTCCGATTTACCAAATAGTCCATCGGATATTCGCAATCCGCTTCGCTGCTTGATAAGGTTAAAAAGCGGGGCATATGAGGATTACTGACAGTTTCCTATATGCCCCCGCTTTTAAGATATTACAGTTTTTCTAATACCTCATCTAAGTCTAGGGTTTTGGTTCCGTCTTCAAGAACAAAAAACGGAATCCCAATACCACCGCTATTTTTAACCGCTTCATATGCCGGTTCCGATTCACGGGCAGCAAGATATGCTTTTAAATCCTTTAAATCTGCTGACAAATTTTTAAAATCTACGCTGGCTTTCTTATCAATCAGCTTATTCAGCGCGTAAAGTGTGTCTGGGCATAAGTGGCTTCCAATAATAGTAATTTTCATAAGTATCTTTCCTTTCTTTTATGCAGTAACATCTGATTTTTCAATTAGTTCTTTGTTGCTATGTGTTAAGCGATTATGAATCCAGTCTTTTCCTTCAACCATTCTGGCTACCATCATGGAGGCAATGGCATCACCAGATGAATTTAAGCAGGTAGCAGCAGGGTCAAACAGGAACCCTAAGGTTGCAATTAACGGAAATGCTTCTGGTGGAAAACCAAAAAGACCGACAATCAGCATTTCGCCTACCAGACCACCCCCTGGTGCTCCGGATAATACAAATGCAGACAAGATCGCTACGACAATTGACATGGCATAGGTTCCAACTCCTGTGAACGGTTGGTGAAACACTCCAAACAAAAATGCGATCTTAACAATTGCAGATAATACCGAACCGTCCATATGCATGGTAGCTCCCATTGGAAGAACAATCTCTCTGATATCCTTTGGAACTCCCATTTTGTCGCAGGCATCCAGATTTACAGGAAGGGCAGCCATTGAGCTTTGAGTTGCGAAAGCAGTTAATGCGGGTGTAGGAACAAATTTCATCATACGGCGAACCGCTTCTTTTCCACCTGCCATATAGGAATACAGCGGGAAAAATATTACCACATAAATTAAGCAGAGCGGATAATACAAGAGCATGGAACGGCCGTAATCACCAATTAAGCTAGGCCCAAACTCGCCTACTAAGTTGGCAAAATATGCGCCCAGACCGATGGGAGCAAATTTCATGATTAAATTGACCATCTTCATGATAACACTATTTAAGTTGGTAAGCATTTTTCCTACAGGGCTCTCGTCACCGCCGCATGCACTGACACAGAAGCCAAACATTACAGAAAAAATAATTAGCGGAAGCATATTCTGACGGCTTAAAAGTTCCGGAAAATCGGAAACAGTAAGAGCTCCGACAATCATGTCACCAACAGCGGTAGCTTCTCCGACTTCCGATGCGACCATAGCAATTGAGGTGCTTGCTGCAGGCGGGAAAATATTCACTGCAAACAGAACCAGAACAGCCGCGACAGCGCCAGTGCCGATAAAAACAACGATAAGATTTACTAAAATACTTCCGAGTCGTTTCATATTTACCATGCTTCCCACAGCACTGGAAATAGAAACCATGACCATCGGCACAACGATTGTAAACATCAAGTTAAGGAAAATATCGCCAAGCGGTTTCACGATTGCAGCCTTCTCACCTGCAATTAGTCCAAATCCTGATCCGATTAAAATTCCCAGCACTAACAGGATAGGGAACCGATAGCTTTTCCAGATATCTTTCTTATTCATAAGTACACTTCTCCTTTTCACCCCATAATTTTGATTTCAAGTGACTTTTATCATTTCTTTCTTTTACATACGATTTACCGCATCCTCTAACTGTTTCATGGCTTTTTCCAGCACACATCTGGGACATGCTGCATTTAATCTCATATAGCCGGAAAGACTCCGGCCAAAGGTATAGCCTTCATTTAATCCCAATTTTGCATCTTCAATCATAAACTTTCTTAATCTTTCATTATTCATTCCCAATTCCCGGCAATCCAGCCATACCAGATAAGTAGCATCCGGTACATTGGGCTTGATTTTAGGAATGTACTTCTCACAATAATCTCTGATAAACTCAAAGTTTTCAGAGAGATATGGGAGCAATTGTTCTAACCACTCTTCCCCCTCGTTAAACGCCGCTTCCATGGCTACGGAACTAAATGCATTATTCCTGTGGATGTCTAAATTCATCCAGAACTTATCAAAGGCAGCCTTCATTTCCAGGTTCGGGAAAACATTCGTTGATGCCTGTAATCCTGCAAGGTTAAATGTCTTCGTTCCAGAAATACAGCTTATGACATGATCTTTGGCCTTTTCCGATATCATAGCGGTTGGAATATGTCTCTTTCCATGAAATACCAGATCAGAATGTATTTCATCAGAAACCATCAACACGTCATTGGTGTAACAAATATCAAACATTTTCTGTAGCTGCTCTTTCGTCCAGACGATCCCAAGAGGATTATGAGGGCTGCACAAAAGAAAGATTTTCACATTTGGATCTTTTGCTTTCTCTTCAAAATCTGCAAAATCAATTGTCCACTTTCCGTCCTCTTCAACCAGTTGGTTTTCAACTACCTTTCTTTCCCAGGCCTCCGTAACATCGTAGAATTCAGAATAGACGGGAGTCTGGATCATGATAGAATCCCCTTTATTGCTAAATACCTTGACAATAGCAGACAGTGCAGGCACTACTCCCAGGCTCCAGCTTACTTTTTCCTTGTCAATCTTCCAGCCATGCCTGCGGAACTGCCAGCCTAGTATTGCATCAAAATAGGAGTCAGGCCGGTATGTATATCCCCAGATCCCTTCCATTGCCTTTTCCACGCATGCATCAATGATTGGCTGTGCCGTTTGAAAATCCATATCTGCGACCCAAAGCGGAATCACATCCTTGGTACCAAACTTTTTTTGCCTCTCATCGTATTTTCCCGCTCGGTTTTCACTTCGGTCAACTACGACGTCAAAATTATACTTCATAAAATGCTCCTTTCAGTTTTCTATTTATATATAGAGCAACACACGTGCCAACTTTTTATAAAAAAGAAAATATAATAATAAAAACGTAGAAAAAGCCTGTAATTGCTGCCTTTTCTACGTTTATACTTTTTACTTCATTTTGCAGAACTTTGCCGAGGAATGAAAACCTTTTTCTTCTGGTCTTAAATTGGTTATAATCAGGTTGAAATCAGGTAGAAAATGGTCATAAGCCGGGTTGTTTTAACCATTTTAATTGGTTATCCAATCGACTCCCTTTTTGGTAATACTACTTCCACCTCTGCCCCTTGTAACAATTACATAGCCATTTTCCTCTAATCTTCCTAATATTTTACGCACCTGAGGCTGTGTTAACTTTATCTTGCGTATCTGCGCCTCCAACAGTATTTTATCCCGTCCAACAGACTGTCCTGTACGCTCTGCATGATAAAGGATTTCCAGAATTACCCGCTCCTGTTCGGTGGGCAAACGCGATGTATTTTGATACGGAAGCGGCTTATCTGTATCGTACGCTTTCGACTCAGCATCTTTTGTTTCATTGGTCTCTTCTCTATATTTACCGATACGAAAGACCGGAGGCAAATCTGCAATCGTTATTACGGTATAGCCAGTGAAGCACAAATAATCCACCACATTGCGCAGTTCCCGTATATTTCCCGGCCATTCGTATTTACGAAATAGCTCCTTAATATCATCACTTAAACGGAATGTTCCTCCAAGTTCTTTTCGAAAGCTATCCAGAATTAAGAATACATCTTCCGCTCTCTTTCTTAGCGGCGGAATTAACACCGGCAATGCGTTCAGTCTGTAATAAAGATCCTGCCGGAACGTGCCTTCCGCCACCTTTTGCTCAAGTTCTTCATTCGTTGCAGCAACGATCCGCACATCGACATGAATAATCTGATTTCCACCTACCCGCATGATTTCACGTTCCTGCAAAACACGCAGCAGCTTTACCTGCAGCGCAGGGCTCATGCCTTCCACTTCGTCTAAGAACAGTGTCCCTTGATGTGCAAATTCAAATAAACCTGGACGGCCTCCTTTTTTCGCACCGGTAAAAGCTCCTTCTTCATAACCAAACAGTTCACTCTCCAACAAATTTTCCGGCATTGCTGCACAGTTGATTGCCACAAATGGCTGATCCCTGCGCTTTGACGCATTATGGACGGAGTGTGCAAACAGCTCTTTACCAGTTCCCGTTTCCCCTATTAACAAAACCGGAGATTCTGTGCAAGCCATTTTATTCAAGATAAATTTAGTCTTTAATATAAGATCGGACTCTCCGATCACATCATCAAAACAATATTTAGCTCTATGCCCCTGGCCCTTTTTCATCAATTGACCCCGAAGCTCATTTTGCCGGCGCTCCATCTCATTAAACTTCTGCAAGATAGCAAAAGCACCAATACAGACATCCCGCCTTAGCACCGGCCGCACATAAAGGCTTACCAGATTTCCTGCAACCCTCACAACTTGAGGATTCGTCTCCTTTTTCTCCTCTAAACACTTCCGGAATGGGATATAAGGGAATACTTCTTCCCCCATGTTAGTAAGACTAAGATTTTCAGGAACAAGGGTGATATCGGCAGCATTTTTGTTGATCGCATATATTTCACCATGTTCATTTACTGCGATCACACCCTGATCAAGTACTTCCATGAGAATATCAAACTGACTCTCCAATCTCCTGGAACGATTGAACATCTGGTCAAAATAATAGGTATTGGTGCATACCGACTCCTGATACTGTTTAAATGAGGCTTCTTCCAGCAGGTCGTCAAACCCCAGCCTGAACGCAGCTTCAATCATGGTATCGGCAGAGCAGGTTCTCTGTCCCAGATTTATGATTGTGGGAATCCCGTCTGGTACATAACGCTCTTCATCCGGAGTAACAGCGATCTCTGCCATATCGGTCAGCTTGCTTCCCGGAGCATAGAGTATAAACTTTAAGTGAGTAATCCCCAGCTGCTCCAGCTGTGTCACTGCTTCCCTGGCCATAACCTCAGTGATATTAACAAAAATGACTTTTGTTCCCTTTGGAATCTCTTCCAAACGGCGTACCGCTTCTTTAAAATAAGTAACCTGAATTTCCATCCGTTGTGCATCAGACGGAATATACCGATTCGGATCCCCCATGGCATCAAAAGCATCCGTCGATCCCATATACAAATCGCACGGTTCCATACTCGCTGCCGTTCCATCCATCATGCTATAATTTCTTACAACTGCCCGTTCCCCAAATACCGACCGAACCTGCTGCGCATATGCTTTTCCCGCAAATGGGTCTAGTGCAATAACCGCTATACTTTTTTTCATGCTTTACCTTCCTGTGATGACAAAAGAATCAAACATCAGCTTACGCTGCCCTTACTCCTGTTGTCTCAAGTATAACACAGCAAAAAAAGCTGGTAAAGATATTACCTTTCGTATTTTTCACCTTCAGGAAGCTGGTGATCCGGTACTTTTATAGCACGGTATCCTGATCCACCCTTAACTTAAACTGCCTGACTAATTTCTTTAAAAGCTGCGCCTCACCGGATAATTTCTCACTGGCCGCAGCACTCTCTTCGGCAGTAACGGAGTTCGCCTGCACCACCTTGGATATCTGGTTGATCCCCTGAATCACTTGGGCAACGGAAGATGCCTGTTCTTGAGAAACCGTAAAAATCTGTTGAACCAGCGCTGTGGATATTCCTGATGATTCCACAATTCTCTCCAGTGAAACCGCTGTCTCTTTTGCAGTAGTCATCCCCTCCTGAACTGCCGCGATCGTAGCTTCTATCAGTGCTGCCGTATCATTGGAGGCTTCCGCAGACTTACCGGCCAGGTTCCGTACTTCATCCGCCACAACGGCAAATCCTTTTCCAGCCTCACCTACACGGGCAGCTTCCACGGCGGCATTAAGTGCCAGAATATTAGTCTGAAAAGCAATGTCCTCAATGGTCCTAATAATCTTACTGATCTCAGCGGAAGAACTGTCAATCTGATTCATGGCTGCAGTCATACGGGCCATCTGCTTCTTTCCATTTTCCAGTTCAAAAGCGGTTTCCCGGGATTGCAGGCTGGCCTGCTGTGCGTTTTTTGCATTTCCGGTTACATAACCGGAAAGCTCACCAATAGTCGCAGCCAATTCTTCCACGGAAAAAGCCTGTTCTGCGGCCCCCTGTGATAGGGCTTTTGCATGGCCCGACACCTGCCGGCTTTCTGCAGCAACCTGATTGGCGGACTGATTCATCTGGTTTAAAATATTTTGGAAGGTGCCGCTGAGTTTGCGTACCGAAAGCAAAATGCCTTGAAAGTCTCCGGTATAGCTTGCCTCCGCCTGAGTATCTATATCAAAATTACCATTTGCCATCTGGCCTAACAGATAGTCGATATCATTTACAATTTTTTGCAGATTACCAGACATTTTGGCGAAGGAATCCGCCAAAATTCCGATTTCATCCTGGGATGAAATGACAAGCGGAACATTTAAATTTCCATTCGAGATGCTCTCGGCTGCCTGCACAATGGGCTGCATGGGCTTAAGCATTTTTTTCAAAAAGTATAGGATAAGCACAAGCAAAAGAAGCAGCGCTGCCATAGAAATGATCACTAACAGTACAACCGTTTTGGTCACTGCCTTATTCACATCCGATACACTTACACCGGTGATAGACCACCATGTCTCACCGCTGGCTGAGATCGGAGCGTAAAACTGTAAGATTTTCTCACCATCGTTACGGATCATCTCTGCCTGAAATGGCTGGCCTTTGGACATGATGCTCTCAACAGCCGGAATATCCATGGGGTTTTTCATAAACTCGCCGATGGATTTCCCAACTCTCCCGATATCCTCGCTGTTATAGATGATTGTCCCTTTGTTGTCAAGAATGGTAGCGTACATGGTTGGATATTTGGGATTGGAGGACTCCACTTTCTTGAAATTGCTGACATTAATATCCGCCAGCACCACCCCCTGCACTTCAGAGCCCTTCATGATAGGAGAGGCATAGGATACCATGATGATTCCATTGTACTCATATGGAGGAGTCACCGTGCTTTTTTTCGTAGTTGCCGCAGTTTTATAGTACTCCTCGCCGGAATAAGTGCTGTAGTTTCCAAAAGGCTCAATCACTCCCGATTCATTATTCTTAGTCACACGAAAGGCATAATCTCTAATATCGCTCTGGAACTTATAAAGCTCAAACATTGCCCCAACTCCCACGATATCCTCATTCATAACTGTACTGTTCCTGGCAGTCGCAGTTAAAAAGGTCTCCACCTCATAATTCAAAGGTGTCAGAGCCTGTCCATAAATGGAACTTTGAAACAGACCGGCAACAGCAGGGTCGGAGGGCAGTTTCATCCGCTCTGCAGAAGATTCCCCTTCCTGACAGGCATTTTCCAAATAGGCTTGCATATCATTTGCTACCGTTCCGGCAGCATCAAATATTTGCTGGACTTCAATGCTGTTGGATTTGGCGATAGCAGTCAGCTCTCCTGATACGCCGGTTGTAATCGCACTGCCTGACACCATGGCAGTAACTGCAATCAGAATCAAAAAAATTGCTGCCAGAAAAAAGCCAATGACAGCACCTAATTTAGATGCCAATTTCATCTTTTGAAACATATTCTTCCCCTCCATACTCCAAATCTCCATTTTCACGGAATAGGCCCATCAATCCCCGACTCTTTAACTCCTTCCTTCTCCATGGAAACAAGTGCCTGTCATTTGTTTTATACCACCACGCCCTTTTTTAAAATGATGTTTGCATATAACGCCTTTTCACTTGTCATAATGACAACCGATGACTTCTCCTTTGTCTTTTCGTAGAATTTCCACTTATCGATTTCTTCAAAGCAGCCAGCACCCCGATCATCATAGTTTGCCACGATCTCTTTGTACTGCTCCCAAATAGGGGTTTCCACTTTATCTCCCGCAACCACCGCCATTAAAGTCACCGGATGCTCCTCATAAGTATCCAGAGGAAATACCTGAAGGATTGCAGCCAATATCTCAGCCACGCCGTGTCCATCCATACGAATCACCTTCTGCCCATAGGTATGACCCGGAAAGTTCCCATCACCAATGGTCAGCTCATCCGTATGACCCATTTCACAAAGTACTTTTAATAGTTCCGGGCTTAAAATTGCCGGTATTCCTTTTAACATCTTTCTTCCTCCTCAGCCAGATAAAAATTAAGGGCTGCTGCCCGGAGATTTTCTATCGCCTGATGCAGCAGCCCGATTGATCAATTCGTTATTCCTTAGTCATACAGATTCTGTATAATTTCTTCGTTGTCCATATTATCAACGGTGTACCACTTACAGCCTGTATCCACGTCAGTTACTGCTTCCCCCCTGGCAGCTTTCACTGCCAGCTCCACTGTCTGGTATCCGATCTCTACCGGTGCCTGGGTAACAGCGCCGGCAAGTCTGCCGTCTTTTATCGCATCCTTAATCATGGTACCGGAGTCAAATGCAACACCGATTACTTCCTTCCCCAGTCTTCCCAGATTCTCATCACCTGTGATCAGGCCCTCCCCTGTCTTCTGGTTTGATGCGAATATGCAGATCGTATCATCTTTATTTAATATTGTCTGCGCGTCTGTTGTCATCAGAGAGGCTTCAACTTTTGCAGGAACTGCAACATCCAGAATAACATCTGCAGAGTCGCCCTTGTCCGCTTTTGCGTCACTTACAAATTTTTCATTTCCGGTTACGCATACACTTTTTCCATCAGCTTCAATCAGTTCGGTAATTTTATTAATAAAACCAAGTCCGCGGCTGATAATGGATTCTGATGTGGCATCCTGGTTCAGAACTCCGATCCGTACACTACCAGAGGCTTTTGCAATGATATCCTTTACCAGAGGATAAGTATTTTCGGCTGCTACTTCTCCTGCCTTGTAATTGTCCGTTGCCGCATTGGCCGCTACGGAACCTGCCGGTGCATCCGGAACACCGGAGTCAAATCCTATGATCGGGATTTTTGCATCCTGAGCTTCCTTAATGCTGTCGTTTAAAGCTGATACATCCAAAGCTGCCAGTCCAATTGCATTTGGCTGCATCTGAACCGCATTGTTCAACATCTGAACCTGCTGTGCAATATCCGATTCAGAATCCGGTCCCTGATATTCCAGACGGACCCCCAATCCTTTTGCTGCGTTTTGAGCCCCCTTATATACTGCCTGCCAATATTGGGACTGAAATCCTTTTGCTACCAGATAAACAGTCATATCTCCGTTAGAAGCAGCTTCTGTGGCTGCAGGGGCCTGAGTGCCTTCTGAGGTTTTAGCCTCTGTGGCTTCAGGAGCTGCAGAGGTACTGCCCGTTGCTTTGCTTCCGCATCCGGCCAGGGCAGTGGCAATCATTGCTGTGCTCAGTAAAATTCCCAATACATTTCGTTTCATTTTTACTTCCTCCTTATAATTGAATGGTTCTGTATGTAAATTCTTACGAATCACATTCCCTGAATTTGCTTAATTTTTCTTACGGTTTCTATATACATCAGCAAATACAGCAACTACTAATACAAGACCTGTTGCAACCTGCTGATAGTGTGTCTGCAGCCCTACAAATGGCAGGCCTGTTTTCAGTACGGAAATAATAAACACACCGATCATAGTACCTGCAATTGTACCGGTACCGCCTGCCATTGAGGTTCCTCCGATTACTACACCTGCGATGGCATCCATTTCAAATCCGGCTCCTCCGCCTGGAAGCAAGGTGGAATAAATGGTGGAATATGCAAGGCCTGCAATTCCTGCAAAAGTACCGCTGATGATATATGCGATGATTAAGTACTTGTCAACATTAACACCGGAAAGCCGCGTGGCCTCCTTGTTACTGCCAAGTGAAAGGATATATCGCCCGGTTTTCGTCTTATTCAATACGATGGCCATAATGACGGCTGCAGCGATCAGAAGCACAAAACCGGTGGGAATCAGCAATCCGCCTGCTGTTTTAATCTTGAAAAGGCAGCGGTACCAGCCTTCAGGATCAGAACCGGATTTCCAGGTAACCGACTGGGCGCCTGTGATAATGGAACCGATTCCTTTTGACAGCATCATCGTGCCAAGGGTAGCGATAAAAGGGGGCAGCCCCATTTTAGCCACCAGCAGGCCATTTATCAAACCAAAAATCATGCCGATGAGAATACAGATTATAATTGTAAGCCACATTGGAAAACCTTTGTTAACGCTCAGATAACCGGCCACCAGACCTGACATGGTCAATACGGTACCGATTGACAGATCGATCCCGCCCGTTGCAATTACAAAGCAGATTCCG
>Ga0213825_1001818_pt1 | contig 14180 bp, 10 predicted proteins | sample MC6MC0900MG_FD_179896 | JGI IMG/M metagenome (GOLD analysis project Ga0213825, IMG submission 179896) | Enriched soil aggregate microbial communities from Iowa State University, Ames, United States - MC6-MC0900-MG | ecosystem: Environmental > Terrestrial > Soil > Unclassified | place: USA: Iowa... | reverse complement strand
GATTCTTATTTACATGGTTGTGGCTACTTTAAATCTCAATATTAATCTAGAAATTTACGCTTTGCCTCCATTGCTTCCCTTTATTTGTTTAACGATGCTTTCTCTTTATATTTCACATCGTTTAACTGATTCTTATTTAGAAAAAGGGAGATTAACAAATGCTTTACTACGAGTGGATAAATTAAAAGATGAATTTCTTGCTAAAACGTCCCATGAATTTCGCACACCGTTACATGGTGTAATTGCCATATCGCAGTCCATGTTAGAGCCGAAGGAAGGCGCTACATTAACAGTGGAGCAAAAAGAGAAAATTTCGCTTATTTTTAATATAACAGAAAAATTATCCCATCTTGTAAATGATATTCTCGATTTTTCTAAGTTAAAAGAAGGTGAGTTAAAGCTTCGTCTTACCACCGTTGATCTTTACTCTGTGACCCATGTTATCGTTGATATATTGTCTTACATCGGCAGTAAAGACGTAAAGATTTATAATTATATCGAACGAGGGAAAGTGATAGTAGCCGACGAGGATAGACTGCGCCAAATTTTATATAACCTTATTGAAAATGCTGTTAAATATACAAAGCAAGGACAAGTGGAGATTTCATGCTATGAAGAACAGGAATTCCTTACGATTGAAGTAAGTGACACGGGTCGAGGTATTGCCCCAGAACATTTAGAGTCGATATTTGAACCATTTCGCCAGTTAGAAGATGGAAGTAAAGGTACTGGTCTAGGTTTAAATGTAACGAAGGAGCTTGTGAAATTGCATGGTGGCGAAATCACCGTCCATTCAGTTGTCCATCAAGGAACAACTTTCTGTGTCAAACTACCTTTGGAGCCTATAAATAAAGAACTGCAACAGCAGCAACAACAAAATAAAATCATCTTAACAAAAGATTATTTGCCAATAGCGTTTCCTTATTTTATCGAAAAAAGTAATAGCAAAAAAATACTGATTGCCGATGATGATCATATTAATCTCAAAGTGCTCATCGATATTTTGGCAAAGGAAAACTATTCTATCATTGCCGTGGATGATAGTCGTCAAGTGTTTGAACAATTACAGTTGCATCCAGATGTCGACTTATTAATTTTAGATATTATGATGCCTAATCTTTCGGGTTATGAGGTGTGCCAACAAGTTCGAAACAACTATACTTCGGCAGAATTACCGATATTAATGCTGACAGCAGCTATTCGACCAGAGGATTTGCTAGCAGCATTCCAATCAGGAGCCAATGATTTCCTACATAAACCATTGGATAGTGCTGAATTGAAGACAAGAGTAAGAAATCTTATTTTATTAAAGGAATCTGCTGAAATTGCAATTAAAATGGAAACCGCCTTTTTGCAGGCACAAATTAAGCCACACTTTATTTACAATGTTTTAAATTCTATTTTATCGCTAAGCTATTTAGACTTGGATAAAGCCCGTATTATGATAACGGATTTTGCGTCATTTTTAAGAAGTAGCTTTTCGTTTGAAAATACCAATAGCCTTATTCCACTTGAACAGGAGCTTACCTTGATTCAAGCTTACGTCAATATTCACCAAACAAGATATCCTGATCAACTTGAATGGGAAATTCAGATGGACGAGCCGTTAAATATATTAATTCCTCCTCTTCTGCTACAGCCATTAGTAGAAAATGCACTTTTTCACGGCTTAAAAAACAAAAATGGAAAAGTCATTATGTCGATTAAAAAAGAGCACCAAATGATTGACATTAAAATTAAAGATAATGGTAGAGGGATGACGCAAGAAATACTTGAAAAGGTTTTATCGGAAGAACCATCTGTTCATCAAAGTGTCGGCATCCGTAATATTACTAAACGTATCAAAAAATACGAGAATGCCACTTTTCATATCGCAAGTATTGTAGGTGAAGGCACAACTGTCACATTGAGATTTCCGCTAATTTTGGATAAAAAGAGGTGATAGCATGTTAAAAGCAATCATTGTTGATGATGAAATTTTAGCCATTACTTTATTAGAGACTATGCTAAAGGATAATCCTGCTATTGAAGTTATCGGAACATTCCTAAACCCTTTAGACGCCATGGCAAATATTTTGACACTCCAACCAGATATTTTGTTTTTAGACATTGAAATGGCAGAGATGAATGGTATCGATTTTGCTAGTCAATTAGAAGATGTAGCACATAGAGTGGACATTGTTTTTGTCACGGCCTATGAACGTTATGCCATTGAAGCCTTTTCTGTTCAAGCGATAGACTATATTTTGAAGCCCATTGACAAAGCACGATTAATGAAAACAATTGATAGAATTACTCTACGAAAAGGGAAAATTCAACAAACAGATGTCCCTATACGAAATGAAGATGTTCATGTGATTGATAATCTTCACTTTCATGTGCATTCAGGCAAGGTTTACATTAATGGAGTAGCTCTAATCTTATCTACGAAAGAGTTTCATATTCTGTTCTTTTTAGCCCAACGACCTGGGGAAATCTTTCACCCATCTGACTTATATAAGCTCATTTGGGCGGAAGATAGTATCGGCCAAACACAGGCATTAAAAGTTCACATTAGTAATTTACGAAAAAAACTGGAGTCCATCTCTGGCCACCGCGCGAAGATCGTAACGGTCAGAGGATCCGGCTATCTGTTCCTCTTTGACTAATCAAAGGCTATGAATCGCCACTAAAGTGGAAGGCTTCGCCACAAAATGCCCATGAATCGCCACTAACCTGGCTTAAACCGCCACTAAAACTTCGGAAAGTTCTTGCAGAAGCAAAAAAGTGTTAGATTGACTATATCAATCTAACACTTTTTCTCTTAGTCTATTTTTTTGCCGCTTCTTGAATCTCATAAAATGCCCAATGTTTACTTGGGACATCTTTAAATATTGGATCTTGATGTTCTGTTGTTATTTGACGTTCAAACAAGCGATTTAGTACCTTCACCGCTTGGGCACGTGTTAAATAACCTTCTGGATTGAATGTATCGTCTGATATACCTGTCATAATGCCCAATGCATTGACAATACTAATTTCTTTAACAGCCCAATGATGAGCATTCACATCTTTAAACACATTACCTTCTAATGTTGGTTTACAAAAATCTGCCTGTGCATCGTCGTCCGCACATTGCTTCTCTATCCAACGAGCAGCTACTGCCGCCATTTGTGCACGCGTAATCGAACCGTTTGGATGAAAGCTTGTCTCTGTAACGCCTTTAAACAAGCCTATCTCTTTGACAAATTCTATAGCATCTTTGGCGTCATGTTGCGCAGTATCTATAAATGTCGCCTGCGATGTTGGAATGGCATTGCCAGTTAGCTGTCGTGCAAACATACTTGCCATCTGTGCACGTGTTACAAAAGCATTCGGTCGGAATGTACCGTCTGCGTAGCCTTGAATATATGGAGAATGTTTCACTTCATCAGCTTGCTCTGGCAAATAAATCATGGAGAAAGTAGAGAATTTCTGCACCTCAAATTGTAAGCCTTGCATATCTTTTTGATAGTCTACAATTTTCCCTCGTAATAATTCTTTTGTGCCATCGCTATGCTCGATAAAAATGGCCAAATGGTTAAGTTGTTCTTGTGTGACATTGTTCGGTAATGGCAGTGTTAATGTCACAGGACGATTTTGCATATTCGTTTCAATCGTCATTGGCCGACCAATTAATTGCACTTTTTCACTTTGCAATGTCTCTTTAATCAACTCTTCTTTTTGTATTCTTTCTTCCACTTGCTGTTGCTGTTCTAAAGACTTAATCGGCACCAGTCGGAAGTATAAATCATCATTGAAAGAAACCATCGAGCTCTTTGGAATGGCTATTTTTGCATTGCTCGTGTTGATTTCTAAATGAACACCACTTTGTTCTAAAATAGATACAATACTACTTGGTATCGACACGTTAATTTGCTTTGTTTTATCCTGCAAATCCGGAATGATAATATGTGCTTTATCTGTACCTTGCTCTTTTAATTTAGCAATCGTTTCTCTTGCACTCTTTTCAGTAAATACTACATCATCATTAAACGTACCGTCAGCATTTTTTGTACGTTTAATCGTCGTTTTTGAAACAGTCATGCCATCGTCTGACGCTACATCTACTACAATATTTTCAACATCAGATGATGGTGGTGTTGTCTCCGAGCCTGAATTATTTGCTGGAGGATTAGTATTACCGCCACCTGTAGGAATGCTACCCCATTTAGCGTACAACGTAATATCCTCTGTTATAACATCAGTCACAAAGTTCCATGCTGTTGTGAAAGTGGCGTCCTTATACCAACCTTCAAATATATAGCCGGACTTCACTGGCTGTTCCGCTGTGATTTTTGCGTTATATTGAACTTGCTTCGGATTAATCGTTGTTCCGCCATTTGACTCAAAGTGTACTGTAAACCGTTTTATTGCCCATTGTGCAAAAAGTGTTACATTGTTTGTTCCCATTTTAAATGACTCATTTGGTGAATAATTCGTACCTGTACCGTCAGCTTTTGTATTCCATCCTGTAAATATATGTCCGGTTTTAACAAGCTGCCCATCATTAGCAGACACGACAATATCATCATTCTGATTGTATTCTGTACTATCTATTGGTGCAGTTCCACCTGTACTTCCATTAGCATTGTACATTACCGTATATGTCACAGGGGAAATAATGATAGGCCCAGATGCAGTCCCTTGGTCTCCATCTAAAATAAGGCCCCCATCTCCTTTTGCTTGAACTGTAAAAGTATAGCTCCCTACTCCGTTTGATAAGAGCTCTGTAGCAAAATCTATACCATTTTGAATATTTTCTGCTGAACTATTTTTCACCGTTCCGACAACCGTACTATCCTTATACAGAATTACATCATAGCTAACTGCATTGGGAATGCCTTGCCACTTTGCAACACTACCATCCCAGCTTACACCATCCGTTACAGTAGCTAATTTTATGATCGTTTGTGTATTTGAAGAAACCGAAGTCTCTCCGTCTAAATAGGTTAGCCCATCGCCTTTAGCTGTTATTTTTACTGTATAAACACCAGTTCCAGCAGCTCGCATTGCTGCTAAGAAATTAGTAGATGTTTGATTAGCCTCTACGCTAATGGCACTACCAATTGGTTGGCTATCTTTATAGAGCTGTACTTCGTAAGAAGATTCATTTTCTACATCTGACCACGTCGCTATGCCAATTGTGCTTAAGCTCACATTTGTCACTTGTTCAAGTGTAGGCAATGCACGTAACACATCGATAGTATAGATTTTAGTAAATCCATTTTCAGCAGTTACACTAATAGAAATCATGTTTTGACCGACATTGAGAGAAACTGCCTTCCCTACTGCATTTGTAACTATTTCTCCATTTAACGTTATTGTGGCATTACTATCTGCCGTTGTAGGGATAACATCAACTGCCGTTACATCGTGCGCTACATTGACTTGATAATGGTATTGTCCACTCGAAAAAATCGGATTTAACTGCTGTGTTAAAACGCTTAAATTACTTAAGTCAGCATTATTGCTTGGCAGTAATGTTGTAAAACACCATTCATTATTCGCTGTAATACCCGCGACTTCTTGATTATCTGTATCAACAAATGCTCCAGTATCCATTAACACATAATATTTCATTGCTTTTGTTAAATATTTTGTTAACTCGATTGTCGCAGTAGTGCCATTCATTGTTACATTTGTTGAAGTAGCATCTATTGATTCTATTAAAGTATTTTCTTGATTATAGATACGAAGATATTTTCCTGCAACGCCACTGACATTTTTACTGAAATTTAATGTTAGCGTTGGTTTCGTAGAAGCATTTATTGCATTGTTAGCCGGTACTGTTGATACGAGTGTTGGAGTCGGCGCATCCATAATATCTTTCACCAAAATAGTAAATGATTTTTCAAAAGATAAGCTTCCTTGATCTGTTACTCTAACTCGTACAGTGTAGCTATTCTTTGTTTCATAATCAAACGGACTATTCGTTTGCAAACTATTACCAACTACCCTAAAGCTACTATTATCTGCATCTCCCACTCCATTTACTAAGCTATACGTAAAAGTGGAACCTGCATCAGGGTCATTGGCACTTAATGTTCCAACTAAGGTGCCCGGTGGTTGATTCTCAAACACTTCATTCGAGCTTAATAAAATATCGGTTGGGCTTTCATTGACATTGGTAATATGAATAGAAAATACTTTTTCAAAAGGCCTTCCACCTTTATCCGTTACATTAATTCGAACACTGTAATTGTTTTTGGCTTCATAATCAAATGCACGATTTGTTTGTAATGTATTACCTACTATTGTAAAGCTATTATTATCCAAAGCTCCATTTACTAAACTATACGTAAATGTGTCTCCTGCATCAGGGTCTACTGTGCTTAACGTTCCCACTATAGTTCCCGATGGTTCGTTTTCCTTTACTGAGTTTGAATTTAATGTAATATCAGTGGGAAATTCATTTTCGTCCTTAACGGAAATCGTTAACGTTTTTTCAAATGTTGAGCCCGCTCGATCTGCAACTTTAACTCGAATACTGTAGCTGCTCTTTGTTTCGTAATCAAATGGACTAAGCGTTCGCAATTCATTTCCTACTATGGTAAAGCTATTATTATCGTTATCCCCCGCTCCGCTTACTAAACTATACGTAAATGTGTCTCCTGCATCGGGGTCATTGGCACTTAATGTTCCCACTATAGTTCCCGATGATTGATTCTCAGACACTTCGTTTGAGCTTAATGCAATATCAGTCGGTGCGCTATTTTGTTGGGCTTCACCGTAAGTAATTTCTAGGTATGGGTCCCATGTGGAACTCACTGTATTTCCTAATTTAACAATAATCATATTTTTAGAATCACTGCTTAGTAAAAACGTTATCTGTTGAGCTTCAACTGCTGAAGGACTTTCTAATAGCTGTTTTACATCAATCGATACTTTCACTGGTTCACCTGTATAATTTCTCGATATAGATATTTTATTGGAAGGTAAACCTGATAATTCGTTTGGAAAGCTTCCATTAATCCAATTACTTGCCCCAACCCTTGTTACTAGTTCAGCAGTGGGCAATTCAGCTATATTATCATTATCATTCAAAACATATAATATAAGGTTTGCTGAAATAATGCTCTTAGACGTATCAATATCCTCAAATTTCATAGCAGCTACGCGCGTTATATTATCAGTATGTGAAACATCAAACGCTTCATCATTATCTTCAATTAAGCCACCATTATTGTAAGCATTCAACTGCGCCACAGGATGTAACGTTTCTTGAGAACTAGCACTAGCACCCGCAGGCTGTAATCCTAACGTTGAGAAAACCATTGTAGCAATGGTGGTCATTACAATTATTTTGAATACCGCTGTTTTCTTTAAAGAAGTTAAATCCATGTTCACTCCCTCTTTCTATTGCTTTGGAGGATATACTCCTTGTAAGCAAATAATAAAATTCATTGCAACAAAAGGTTGCATATTATTGTGAGGTTGATTTCCACCTTGTGGCTTTACTATGTCCGCTTTCATTGCCACGGGGTCTTTCACATTGACATACGGTTTTGACGAAAGAGCTGACTCGCTTCCCCAAATAGCATTCGTTGGGTTGTCAATGCCGCCAGCTACTACAGAGGAACCTTGTGGTCTGTGCGTATGAATAGGCATTTGCGTTTCAGTTAGTGTGACGGTACTTGTTCCAATTGTTTGCGCGATTTTCCTCGGCGTTAAATCAGGACCATTCCCAAAATGCATAGGGGCACGCCCTCTTAAATCAGGTAACTTAAATGTTGTAGTACCATCTCCGCCATAAGTTGCTCCGAGAATTGAAAATAAAGCACTATTTTGTGCAACAGACAATTCACGTCCATCACAAAATGCCCAGTCCCTCGGAGCATAGTTTCCTGCAAAAATTCTAATTTCACCTAAGTACGGATCCATTCACTCATTCCTCCTTATCCTCTACTTGGAAAAATCCCCATTGTGGCGATACAAAAAGAAACACTTAAATAGGGCTGCATATTATTATGTGATTGGCTTTGTCCTGTCGTTGCTAAAGCCGCTGCATTCATTGCCACATTGTCATTTTTAGCATAAATATCTCTATCTTTAACGGCACCCCACGTGTTGTCTTTTGGTGAGGGCTTATCTGTTGGCGATGAATCTGCTGTTATTTGATGTGAATGAGAAGGCATTTCATTCACTGTCAATGTATGTTCTGCTTCTCCGCCTACTGTTCCGTAAGCAATCTGATTTCCTGCATGTAATGGTACTTTCCCTTGTAAATTAGGAATGGCAAAAGTTGTCTTTCCATCCCCTCCATAAGTAGCTCCTAACAGTGAATAAAGTGCTGTGTTTGTAGCTATTGAAAGCAATTGACCATTACAAGGAAGCCACCCACTCGGTATTCTATAAAAACTAAAAAGACGTATTTCCCCTAAAAACGGCTCTGCCATTAAACTCACTCCTTAAATAAAATCAGGATAAAGACCTTGCGTTGCAATAATAAAATTAAGGACAAACGATGGCATGATGTTACTATGTGCGTGAGTCCCACCTTCATAAGAAACTAACTCGTTGCTCATTTGTACAACCTTATTGGAAGCATCCGTTTGATAGTTTGTGAGTTTTGAGACGCCCCAAGTATTATTAGCTGGCGAATTTTCTGTAGCTTCAACTGAGAGATTATTGGCATAAACGCCATGCGTATGTTCAGGTAAATGTGCCTCGGTTAAAGTTACAGTCTCCACTCCTCCTTTACTTGCAAAACGATATTGCGAACTATGATGAATCGGTAATCTTCCACGTAAATCAGGTACAGCAAAATTTGTTTGACCATCTCCGCCATATAAGGTGCCTATTAACGAATAAAGTACCTCATTACCTGTAATGGGCAATAATTGACCATGGCATAACTCCCAACCTTCCGGCGCATATTGACCGCTAAACATGCGAATTTCGCCTACAAATTGATCTGACATGATAGCACATCCTCTCTTATAATTTAGTGATTAGTCGAAACACACTTTAAGCAACACTTGCTAACACATCTTTATTTTCTTCTTGTATTAACTCAATTTCTTGCATGTCCATATCTAACGCTTCGGCAATCTCGGATGGTGTATGTTTTGTAAATAACATATACATTGCCTTAATCTTTTTTGCCTGCTCTTTAGAAATGTTTAAAGTGCTTGAAATGCTAGCTAAATCTGTATGACTTTCAATTAAATATGATCCTATTAAAGTAGTAGCAACTTTTTCTAACTCATGTTGGTCTGCAGCATTTTTACATAATGCTTCAGCTGCAATACTAGCTGCGATAGATAAGTCCATACCTTTTTCCTGCATACGTTTCATGGCATTAAATTGATCAGACCATTTGCGTAAAGTATTGCTTTGCTCCTTCACTAAAAAAACTAGCTCTCGATTATTTACATTTGCATCTTGTAACAGCCCTGCTTCTTTAAACGTCTTGGCAACCTCTTTAAAGAAAGCATTTACTTGATTGTGTCCACTATTAATGTCTTGTTTTGTCTCAGCTAAATCCTTTTTTGCCTTATTCGTTTCGGCTTGAATATTTTCAAAGTATTCCTTCCGCATTTCTCCTTGAATAATACCTGTAATAAGGTAAAGAACAGCGGCTATTCCACCAAGCACACCTAGTTTTGCCACTAAGCTATCGAGCACTTTAATTTTTCCAATGCATTGATTCGCAACAAATAAAAAAAGCGCGACGCCTTTATCTAAAGAGATTTTTTTATATGTAGGTACAACAATAGATAAAGAGATAAGCGGCAATGTATTTTTAAAGCATTTTCGCCACGCTAGAAATTCCATTAGCAAACTATTTACATCATCTTGGATCTCGTGTTTTAAAATATTTAAGTCAATGGTAGTTCCACTCAGCTCACTTTTCAGCTCTTTTAACAGCCTAATCGCTTCTGCCTTACGTTCTGGGTTATCTGTGCGAAATATATGATCGCCTATCCAAGCACTAATTTCTAAATCCTCGTCTAACAACTTCGAAACAATGCTATCAATGCCCTCTTTACATTCAGCCAACTTGTCTTCTATTTCATAAATATTTTTTAAACAAGGTTGCAATTCTTCTACATAAGTTGCCAATGTCGCTTCTGTAATCGTCATATTTATTCATCCGTTCTAAAATTTTTTTAACTAACAATTGCTAGTAAATCGCTATTTGTCTCTTGAATTGTTAAGATTTCGTTTACATCCATATCTAATACTTTTGCAATGTCTTCTGGTGTATGCCTTTTAAATAACATATACGTTGCTTTCACTTTTTTAATTTTTTCGAAAGACATATCTAGCTTTTGAGACACTACACTCGTCGATTCTCCAATTTCAATAAGATAGGCACCCATTAACATTTGAATACAATTGTTTAATTCCATTTCATCATCTCGTTTAGTGACTAAATTGGCGGCAACTACTTCCGCTGAAAACTCAATTGCTAAACCTTTACTAATCATGTGTTTCATCGAATCATATTGATCTGACCAACGTCTTAAAGTACCAGCTTGCTGTTTAACGAACGATACGAGCTCCTGATGATTTGTAAATGGCTTTGTTAACATGCCTGTTTCTTGAAAGCTCTTTGCCACATCATCAAAAAAGGCATTTACTTGCTCCTGCACATTTTGAATATCCGATCTTAGCTTTCGAACATTTTCCATCGCTGTTTTTGATTCTTTTTGAATATTTTCAAATAACTCCATTCTTTTTTCGCCTTGAATTAATCCGTCTATTAACACCATCACAACAATTAGACCTACAACACCTAACCCTATCGCTTCAAATATTGGTAATAATATATCTTTCAAAACGATTGTTATGACAAGCCCTAACATTAAGCGATGAAAGGGATTAGAAGCCTGGAATTTAGGTATAGCTATAGAAACCGCAATAAATGGTAACCTATTATCAAAGTAAGTTTTCCATTCCTCATATTCTTTTAATAAAGTATTTAATTCATCTTGGATATCATGCTTTAAAATATTTAAATCTATTTTTGCATTACTCAGCTCATTATTTAGCTCGTTTAACAGTTGAATAGCCAGTTCTTTCCTTTTCGGGTTATCTGTACGAAAAAGATTATCACCAAGCCACGCACCTAAATCGAAACTTTCATCGTTTAATTTCGATAAAATACTATCAATATCTCCACCTGTTTTCCCAAGACTATCTTCTAGTTCAATAATATTTTTAATACTTGGTTGAAGCTCTTTGACATACGCAGCTAATTGGTTATCTGTAATTGGCATAGCAATACTCCTTTCTAATTAGAAAATAACGATAGACAGTAAATCTTTATTTTCTTTTTTTAATAAATCGATATCTTGAAATTCTAGCTCCACTTTTTCGGATATAGTTGCTAAGTCCATATTATTTAGCAATAGATAGATAACCATTAAGTGCTTCGCTTGTTGCTCTGTGAGCATAATATCTTGTGCTATTGTCGAAAAGCTTACACCCGTTTTAAGTAGATACGCTCCGTGTAAAATTCTCTGAATTTGATATATTTGCGATGGCTCTTCTAAGCTCTCACTTAACATTTTCGCAGTTAGATGTACAGCATCTTGAAGCTGCATCCCTTTATGCTGCATTGTTTGTAACATTACATAATGATTCACCCACATGGTTATCTGTTGCTCATTGTTTGTAACCTTATCAACGAATTGCTGAAGACTATACGTGGATGCTGGCAATAAATCTCGATGATATAAACTTGAGCTGATATTACCCATTTGCTTAACCAATTCGTTTTCTATCTCTGTTAGCATGCTTACTAAATTCACTACATTTCGTTTTGCTTCATTTATATGATCTTGTTTATTCACATCAAGCTTTCCAAGGGTTGCTATTATTTCTTTAGCATGCGTCGATTCAATTGTTGCTGTAAGTAGCGGCAATTGAAATACAATCTCTTTTTCTATTAAGGGGAATAAAAACATGCTAAATTGAACATTTGTCGAAAGACTTGTCTCAAATGGATAGCTGGATGCTGTAAATGGAAGTAATTGGAGCATGTCTTTATACGCTTGTTTTAAATGTCCGCTCGTTTTTAGCAAAGTGTTCACTTCGTTTATAAGTAGCTGCTTAATATGTGCAATTACTATTAAAGACTTTCGTAAATCAGCTTGTACTGCTCCTAGTACTTGAAGTGATTTTTCATTCTTTTTACTGCTTAAAAAAAATCGTTTCTTTCTTTTGAGAATAACGCTTTTTCGATTATCCTCTATGCGAACTACAATGCTTTCTATTTGTCCTTCTAAATAAAAAAAGCATTGAATCGTTTGCCTTAACTCTTTTTCATATGTTTGTAAAACAGCATCTGAAATCGGCAATTCCATTCACCTCACTTTTTAATACTGGACGAAAGACAGTAGTACGCTTTTATTGCCATCGCATTGTAAGATACAATTCATCTCCTGATACAACTTGAAAACCTAATCTTTCATAAAGATGTCTCGCGGGATTTGTATGGAAAACTCGTAATAATACTGCCTTATTTCCTTCTCTTGCCTTCTGTAAAAGCTCGACAATTATACTTGTCGCTAGTCCTTTCCTTTGGTAAGTTGGCAAAATAGAAATATCGATTAGATGATGGTAATCTGACAATTCTTCTATTAATAATCTCCCTACACACTGTTGATCTACGACAATCATGTAATGATTTGCCGTAGGAAATTGCCGATTATATGAAGCCTGCTGTGCACGCCATTGCATCATTAAAAAAGTTTGTGTTTGCTCAACAGACCATCCCCATAAATCGACTTCTTGCTTTTTTGTTGAACGATAGACTTCATAAAGAAATGCCTCATCTGCTTTGGTGATTGCTTTAAGCTCTATTGTTTTCAAAACTTCACTTTCCTTTGCTAGCACTAAATCTCAATCTGTGTCATCCAAAAATGATTCCTTTCTCCACCTACTATTTGACTGAATATTCAGAATAATTTAATCATATGTATAAATTGACTATTGCTTACTACCCAAAAGCGGTGTCGAATAATGCGTTTATTAGGACTCTCTTACTGTTTTTATTATATTATAACTTCCCTCATTTCCTCTACGCATTTTAAGTTAAGATTTCTTAACCTTTCTACCTACTATGTTTTAATAGTGAGCATATGCCAAAGGGACAATAAAAAAAAACGCATTAAATTCCTTTCTGGAAAAGGTTTAATGCGTTTTATTATTTATAATACTTTTTCTAAAAAGTCTTTTGCACGTTGTGTAGAAGGTGCTGTGAAAAATGCTTCTGGTGTGGCATCTTCTATCAGCTTACCGCCATCAAGGAATAGAATGCGATCTGCCACTTCACGCGCAAAGCCCATTTCATGTGTGACGATTAACATCGTCATACCTGATTCAGCTAAGTTTTTCATAACATCCAAAACTTCTTTAACCATCTCAGGGTCAAGTGCAGACGTTGGCTCATCAAATAGAATCACTTTTGGGTCCATCGCAAGTGCTCTAGCTATTGCTACACGTTGCTTTTGCCCACCGGAAAGGCGGTTTGGATACTCATTGCGTTTCTCGAACAAGCCTACTTTTGTTAGTAAATCTTCAGCATTTTTAATAGCAGTTGCCTTGTCCACTCCCTTTACATTGATGGGTGCATAAGTTAAATTTTCTAGCACTGTTTTATGTGGGAAAAGGTGAAAATGCTGAAATACCATGCCAACTTCTTCGCGGATTTTCATAATATTTGTGCCTTTATTAGTAAGAATATCGCCCGCAATTGTAATCTTACCACTCGTTGGCTCTTCTAATAAGTTTAAGCAACGTAAGAAGGTAGACTTACCAGAACCTGATGGGCCGATAATCGCGATTACTTCTTTTTCTTTTATTTCTGTTGAAATACCTTTTAGTACTTCATTTTGACCAAACGATTTGTGTAAGTCTTCAATTTTAATCACTTTTTCTCATTCCTTTCTCGATTCGTTTACCAAGGAACGTCAAGACAAGCGTCATAATATAATAGATTACCCCAGCAAATAGTAAAGGTTCAAGATAACGATACGTTGAACCACCGACAATATAAGCACGACGCATAATATCAAGTGCACTAATAACTGTAACAACAGCTGTTTCCTTATTTAACGTAATAAATTCATTGACTAAAGAAGGTAAAATATTTTTTACAGCTTGTGGAATAATAATATCTTTCATCATTTTTGCATACGGTATACCTA
>Ga0213825_1001800_pt1 | contig 14241 bp, 13 predicted proteins | sample MC6MC0900MG_FD_179896 | JGI IMG/M metagenome (GOLD analysis project Ga0213825, IMG submission 179896) | Enriched soil aggregate microbial communities from Iowa State University, Ames, United States - MC6-MC0900-MG | ecosystem: Environmental > Terrestrial > Soil > Unclassified | place: USA: Iowa... | reverse complement strand
CCAAGGGGACAGACTTTTTCACAAGCGCCACAGGCTACACAGTAGCTAGTATCCACATAAGCCTTTCTCTTAACAATTTTCTTTTCCATAAATTAAATTCCTCCTGTATTTATAAATGTTGTAGTAACCTTATTATAAAGATATAATTAAAAGAAAATATGTGATATAGTCACACAGACAATTTTTTAAAGGAGGATTCTACATTGAATAGTTTAGATGTATTTAATAAAAGGCTTGAAGCTTTATATAATGCCTATCCTGTATTAAAAGAAATAGATTATAGTGATGAGATTATAAGAAAAAATGTGATTTTTAAGAATTTATTAAGTGGAGAATATATAAAAACAGATAGTGGAAACTGTATAGGTATGTTATTTGTAATAAGTGGAATTATAAAAGTTCAAAAGGTAACAGAAGATGGAGATGAAACTAATTTATATAATGTAGAAAGCGGAAAGCTATGCCATGAAGCATTAAGTTGTTTTGTAAATTGTAAATCGCTAAATATTGAAGGAATAGCTATGCAAGATTCTTTAATTGCTATTTTGCCATCAGATATAGTAAAAACCTATTTATTAAGAGATTTTAGATTTATGCAAGTTATATATAAAGACCTATATACAAAATTTAGAGGGGTTATAGAAAACAAAGAGGCGAGAATTCATGAATCCTTAGAGAAAAGGTTAATTAAAATATTAATTAGTAAGAATGCTAAAATAATTTATACAACCCATGGAGAGCTTGCCTTTGAACTAGATTCTTCAAGAGAAGTGATAAGCAGAAAGCTTAAGGAGCTAGAGAAAAAAGGATATTTATTAATATCAAGAGGAAAAATTCAATTACTAAAGGATTTAAAAGAAATATATGATATATAATTTTAATATAAGAGTTATCAATGAATTTTAATGTTGACTCTTATATTTATATAGTTTAAATATTTATAAAACTTAAATAAAATTAATAAGTAATGGTTATCAAAATTTAATATTTATTAAGAATCATGGAAAAAATCTGATAGAATATAAAGTAATTTATATAAATTGAATAGTTATATAATCAGTAAGGAAATTATAATATAAAGATGATTATATAAACAAAAGAAAGGGTGAGATTATTAATATGGAAAACAAAAGTTTAAATAATAGATTTTTTAATATAGAGAAGAAGTTGAACAATGAAATAATAGGTCAAGAAGACTTTATTCATAAACTATGTACTTATTTTAAAGAAAAGTTTTTAGATGATAATAAGGGAATATTACTTTTAGCTGGTAAAGGAGGAACTTTCAAAAAAGCTAGTGTAAGACTATTATTTGAGGAGCTTAACAAAGAAGGAATAACTGAAAATTATTGTATAGATGAAATAGACTTAGCTTCTTATAATTTTAATTTAGGATATAATGCTTTCTTAAGTGATTTATATGAAAGTTTAAATAGTAATTCCCAAGTTGTCATGTTTAAAAACACTGAGAAGGCTTCAAAAGATATATTAAATGTTTTATCAGAAATATATCCTAATACATGTTTAAAGTTAAAAGATAGCTATATAATGAAAAATAAATTTCTTATTGAAGCAGATATTAAGGATAAAAGTAATATAGGAGAATTTATTTGTCATAATAAATTTTTTGTATTTATTTATAATAATGAGGATAATGTATTTGAAGATGGAATTTTAGAGAATAAAGAAGAAGTATTATATACTAAAAGGCTTACAGAAGAAGATCAAAACAAAGTAATTAGAAGAGAAGTTTTGAGGTCTATAGATAACATACAAAAGCACATGCAAGTAAATATAGTGCTTGGAATAGAAAATAAAGAGGAAGATAACTTTGGAATTTGTAGTTTCCTTCAAGGAAATTTCAAAGAAGATAGCAATTTTGGCATTAGTGAATATATATCCTATAAAATTTATAAACCAATTATGAATTTAATACAAAAAGAAGGACTTTATGGAGAAAGTCAGATTTTAATATATGTAGATAAGAATGAAATATATTGTAAGTCTGACATTGAAATATATAAACTAGAAAATTATCTAGTACCTACCCTTGAAGAAGTAAAGTATAAGTTGGATTCTATAATTGGAATAGAAAAGCTAAAGAATTTTATTATAAATGTTGAAAATAACTGGAAGGTACAAAAAATAAGGAAAAGGCTCGGTCTAAAAACTTCAAAGATATCTATGAATATGATATTTACAGGAAATGCAGGTACGGGAAAGACTAATGCAGCTAGAGTTACATTTGAGTATTTAAATGCATTAGGGATACTGTCTAAGGGTGTATTTGTAGAAGTTAGTAAAGCTGACTTTGTTACAGAAAATACTAATGATATAGCTAAGAGAACAAATGATATAATAAGTTCTGCCTTAGGAGGAGTATTATTTGTTGATGAAGCATATTCTTTATGTGAAAGCGAAGAAGATAAGGTAGGAAAAGAAATAGTAGATGCTCTTCTTAAGGGAATAGAGGATAATAGAGACAATTTAATAGTAATATTAGCTGGTTATGAAATGGATATGGAAAGATTTCTAAGTATTAATCAAGGTCTAAAATCTAGATTTTCAAATACTATACACTTTAAAGATTATAACCCAGTAGAAATGTATGAAATAGCTGTAAATATAGCTAAATCTAAGGGATATAGAATAGCTAAGAATGTAAAATCAGGTCTAATAGATTTATTTACAAGAAACCAAATTATAGGTAAGAATGATTTAGGTAATGCTAGGTTTGTAAGAAATATAGTAGAAAATGCAATAATTGATGCTTCAAAAAAATATCTAACTAATAGTGATAAGGAAATTGATTTGTTAGATAGAGATAATTTTAACTTTAAAGCTAATGCGAGGTTTGATCTAGAAGAAAAGTTAAATGAAATAATAGGACTAGATGATGTAAAAAAACTATTAAGAAGTCAATATAAGCTTATAGTGGCTCAGGAAAAAAGAAAATCTGTAGGAGTAAATACTAAGATAGAGCAAAATTTAAATATGGTATTTACAGGAAATCCAGGCACAGGTAAAACTAGTATAGCAAGATTGGTAGCTGAAATGCTAAATAGCATGGGATTATTAAAGGTAGGTCAATTAGTGGAGACAGATAGATCTAGCTTTGTATCAGAAATTCCAGGAGAAACGCCAAAGAAGACAGAAGAAAAGTTTAAAGAAGCTTTAGGGGGAGTACTATTTATAGATGAGGCATATACTCTTGCTAATGACTCCTTAGGAATTGAAGCCATAGAAACTCTTTTAAAATTAATTGAAGATTATTCAAAGGAAGTAATAGTTATATTAGCTGGATATGAAGAAGAAATGGAAGAATTCTTTGATGTAAATATAGGGTTAAGATCAAGATTTCCACTATGGACTAATTTTGCAGATTATAATCCTAATGAACTTTTTGAGATGGCTGTAAAGCTTGTTGAAGCAAAGGGATTTAAGTTATCTAAGAATGGATATATAGCTTTAAAGAAAAGTTTTGTAGATATCTATAAAAACTCAGATGCACAATCTGGAAATGGTAGAATGGTACGAAACTATGTAGAAAAGTTAATTAGAAATCAAAGCATAAGGATTGTAGAAGAAGACATTAGTGTTTATGAGATGAATCTTATAAGCGCTAAAGATGTGGAAAATATAAATGTTATTGATGATGACAACACGTTTAATTTAGAAAGCAGACTAGATATCTTAGTAGGAAATGACCGTGCAAAGGATTTTTTAAGAAATCAATATAAGATTTTAAAGGTTAAAGAAAGAAGAAAGAAATTAGGGTTAGGTTCAGATATTAATACATATATGAATCTAGTATTTACAGGGGAAAATGGTACAGGTAAGAAAACAGTAGCTAATATTCTTTCAGAAATGTATTATAGCAGAGGTGTAGTTAAGGCTAAAAATATTGTAGAGATGGATAAATATGAGTTCATGGCAATGATTAATAAAGGAATAAAAATTGAAGATGTATTTAGTAAATTTTCAGGAAAAATATTATTAATGAATAGAGCAGACCTTATTCTGGAAGAGCAGGAATATAATAAAATAGTATCAGATTTCATTAAATTCTTGGATAAAAATAATAAGGTTATAATAATTCTTTCAGGGGAAAAGGAAGGAATGAAAAAATTAGTATTATCTAATCCGGCTTTTAATTATAGATTTCCAACTTGGTTTGATTTTCAAGACTATGATTATAGAGGTCTATGCAATATAGCTTTGAATATATTGATTAAAAAAGGATATTCCTTATCTGATGATGGAGAAGAAGCACTTAATAAAACTATAATAGACATGTATGGAAATCCTAACTTAGTAATAAAAAATGGACTCATGATAAAACAATATTTAGATAGTCTTATAAGAACTCAGAGCATTAGAATATGTGATGAAGAATTTAATAGAGATAGTATAAATGTTATAACCATAGATGATATAGTGAACAGTAAAAAAGAATTTTTAAAAAGAAATATTATAAAATAGTAAGAAGAATAGTAAAGAACTACTTCAAACTTGGTTTGAAGTAGTTCTTTACTTTGGTATAAAATGTATGGAAAAGTTGTATAAAATTTGTATTGATAACTAATAAGTATTATCAGTATCTAGGTACGCATTATTACTCCACAAGCTAGTTTTTTTCCAGAATTACCAGCGGGTTGGCTAACAAAGTCATCAGCATTTTCATGAATTATAATAGCTTTGCCAATAATATCGGGTATAAAAAATCTGCTTATATAAACACTCATGGCAGCAGTACCATTTGATGACATTAGTGGGGGAAGATCCCCATAATGATAAGGATGAGGCTGATTTGTTGGGTTCCAATGTGTACCGGCAGACATAAAAGGATCCGTTGGATTACCTACACTACAATTTCCAAATTCATGAATATGGAAGCCGTGGAAAAGTGATGGCTTCCCCTCAGAGGTGTATTTTGGAATACCTTTAACATAAATTCTAAGAAAAATTCCATCATTTAAGGGGTAAAATAAAGCTTTGCCACTTATTTCAGGTGCTAAAGGGCCACCTTGGATTAATGCAAATGCAGTTGGTTCAAGAACAACGGGATTAGAAATTATTTCACTAATACTAAATTTATCATTAGCCATTCTCATATTAATACTCTCCATTTTATTGATACAATATAATTTATAATATGTTGAAGAGGATTAGTGTGTGTAAATAAATTATAAAAATAAATAATGGATATAAGAAAAAAGTGCTAGTCTTTTATAAGAACAGCACTTTTTTAAATTTAAATTTCATTTTACATTAGCCATTTACTACAGCTAAGATAGTTTCCTCAGGAGTAAGCAGTGTTACTTCACTTGGAATATTAATATCTTTAGCTAGTAGCTTATCATTAAATTGCATATTAGCTACATCCACTTCAATATATTCTGGAATCTTTTCTACATTTCCTTGAAAATCAAGATATGGTCTAAAGGTTTCTAAAACTAGCCTTTTAGATTCCAAGTTTTCTTGTCCTATATAATTTATAGGAATAGTTAGTTTGATTACTTCATTTGGTTTCACATATTGTAAATCAAAATGTATAATTTCGTGTAGGTTGTTCTTTTGAATATCCTTAACTACACAGTTTAGAGTTTTTCCATCCAAATCAATAGGTATGATAGAACCACTGTAACTGACTTTTAACATTTTCATTAGTTCTGTCTTATTCATCTTAGCAGAGATAGGTTCCTCTAAAAATTCTCCATAGATTACACAAGGTACTTCTCCCAATTTTCTAAGATTTTTTAAATTTTCCTTTGAGCTTCTTTCATATACTTTATATGTTGTACTTTTCATAATAAATCCCTCACTTACTTTTAATAATTTAATGTTGATTTATTAAGCTCAGTATATAAAATTATCACAGTAAAATTCATAAATGAATTTAAGCACTATTAATTACACACAGAGCTTATACAAAGCCCACATATGCATCAACCTCCTTAAATATACTTATACCATGATAACATATATTAGAAAGAAATCAAAATGAATAAAATATTAATATGGAAAATACTTTACAATATAAATATTTCCATATATAATTATACATAGATATACTATGTATAGTAAACCGAGGTAAGGGGTGAAATTATGAAAATTAATAAAGAGCTTTTAAAGGGAAGCACAACAATACTTATATTAAGTCTACTTAATCGTAAAAACATGTACGGGTATGAGATGATTAAGGAGATAGAAGAAAAATCTAAAGGAGTTTTCTCATTTAAAGAAGGAACTCTATATCCTATTCTTCATAGTTTAGAAAATGAAAATTTCATAGAAGCTTATTGGGATGAGGGGGAAGGAAAACGTAAGAGAAAATATTACAGAATAACGGAAGATGGCAAAAAAATTCTCAAGGAAAAAGAAGCTGAGTGGAAGTTATTTAGTTCTACAGTTAATGAAGTATTAGGGGAGGGAGATTTATGTCTACAGTAAACCATCCGAAGATAGAAAAGTATATAGAAGAAGTATGTGAATTGATTAAAAATAGAAGAGTTCATGAAAACATAAAGGATGAACTTATAGATCATATAGAAGAAATTATAGAAGACTACAAAGATGTTGGATTAACAGAAGAAGAAGCTATAGATAAAGCTCTTTTACAAATGGGCTCATCAGAGGTTGTAGGAAGGGATTTAGATAAGGTCCATAAAGCGGCTCCAGATTGGATACTTTTAGGCATAACTGGCTTATTTATATTGGTTGGAATATTTACCATAGGATTTATTCAAAAAAATAATTCTACACCACTCACTTTACATTTTAACTTTTTAGGAAAAACCATAATCTATGCTTTAGGAGGAATTATTTTAGCAGCATTTTTGTTAAAAATTGATTATAGAAAGTTTAAAAAGTACTCTAAGTATCTTTATGGTGGGGTAATGATTCTTTTACTATATCAAATTGTATTTGGGCGTTATTTGGGTTGTATTATGTACCAGATGTTTATTGGCCCTATCGGCTTTTATGCTAAGGACATTATTGTATTACCTTTTTTTCTAATCCTTGCGCTGGCAGGAATATTTGATAAATGGAATTGGAAGGACACTAAAAGTATATTAAAAGGCATTATTATTGCTTTTGTACCAACAATATTTTTCATCATTGGAAAGGATTCAGAGAGCATAATTATCTATACAATAGCAGCTGTTACTTTAATAATTATATCAGGGTTTAAATTAAAACATATCATAATTTCCTTTGGAGTTATGGGAACTATAGCTTTATTTTATATGTTTAGTGAGCCATATGCAATTGAAAGACTTTATACGTTTTTCAATCCTTCATTAGATCCAATACATGGAATTGGAGGGCATTATAATCAATTAGTAGCTTTAAGGGAATCAGCAGGATTATTTGGGCAAGGAGCAAAATTTACACCGAATATGTTAAAGGAAGTTCATAAGGATTTTATATTTACGTATATCGTTTATTCCTTCGGATGGATTGTTGGGATAATATTAATTTCCTTAATTTTAGCCTTTATAATAAGAATAGGTATCATAGGAAAAAGTACTAAAGAAAGCTATGGTAAATTATTAGTTAGTGGATTGTGTGCTCTATTTGTAGTTCAATTTCTATTAAGTATTTCCGTTAGCTTAATATTATCGCCATCGGTTTCAGTAAGTATGCCATTTGTTGGCTATGGAGGAAGTCAATTTTTAATTAATATCACTGCTATAAGTATAGTATCAAATGTGCATAAGTGGAGAAATACACCATATAATGCAAAAATACAATAGTTATTTTAATAATATGAATAAGTGAATCAATTTGTATTGTATATCCCTGGGGGGAAAATAGTTGTCGTATTAAAATACTTAATATTTTAGAATAAGGTATTTTTTTGAAATATACCTGTAAAAATTTTCAATATAGGCTTTGGGCGAAAATAGAAGAATAAGAATTTATGCAACACTATTATTGACAACTTCAGAAGCTGATGAATTAAGTTCTCCTATTGAAAAGCAAAATGAAACAAATTTTATTCTTAATGTAAATTTAGGAATTATTGAAACAACAGAAATTATTGAAGAAATAGGTATAAAATGAGTTATAACTATCTATTTATGTATGGAAAATATTGTGATAAACTTAAATTATAATAATATTTTAAGGTAGTTTTTAATGAAAAAAATTTTTAGAAAAAGGACTCAAATAATTGGTTGTACGATAATTCTGGCCATCATCACCTTAAGTTTAGGTTTTTATGAATTATTTACTTTTAGAAGAAATAACATTTTAAAAGTAGAATTAGTTCATATGGAATTTAATAGCAATGAAAATGATTTACAAAACAAAAATATTAATTATAAAGTATTCATTAAAAATAACAGTGACAAACAGATTAAATATCAATTAATATTTATTAGAAAAGATAACGTAAAATATCCTTATCTAGATAGTATTCCAAAAGAATACAAAAGCGAAATCATTAATATAGGAGAAGGTAAAAGTGAATTTTTAGAATTGAAAACTGTATATGTATCAAGTCAGAATAAAAATACAGGTGGTTTCTATAATAATTTTAATATAGAAATTCAATATCATGAATGATTCTTAAGTTAGGTCCATATAGGATTGTAGTTTCAAAGGCTAGAGCTCTATCGTGATTACCAGTTTTATAAATACTAGTACGGAATCTAATAGCGCCTCTTCCACCATAAGCATCAACTTGTCTAAATGCTTCCCATACTCTTTCTCTTTGTAATGATTCATGTAGTTCTTGTCTAAAATTAATAAATGGATAAATATACCATAAGATACAACAATAGAATAAGTATTTTATCAATATGAATAAGTGAATCAATTTATATTGTATATTAAAAAATACTGACAAAAGTTATTGACAAGCTTATACAAGAGTGATATTATTTATTAAAATATAACATTTAGGAGAATTAAAATGAGTAGAGAAATTAACTTTGAATCAACAAAAGTTAATATGGCATATTATCTTAGCTATTATAGATAGGGTTTGTATTTATAAACAATTATAGATGCAAGCCAGTTTAACAAATTTGGTTTGTGTCTATGATGGTTAGGAAGTTTTGCTATACTCAAATGTTTAGTGATTAAGCCACATAGATATATCTATGTGGTTTTTATGTTTGATACCTTCTTATTTTACCACATAGAATCAGTCTATGTGGTTTTATTTATTTTAGAAGGGAGATTAGGATATGAAGAACAGAGAGAACTTTACAAGTAGAGCAGGATTTGTGATATCTTGTATTGGAGCAGCAGTAGGACTTGGGAACATATGGATGTTTCCCTACAGGTTAGGTCAAAATGGGGGAGCTGTATTTTTAATACCATACTTTATTTTTGTACTTATACTAGGATCAACAGGATTAATTACAGAGTTTGCCTTTGGAAGAGGTGCTGAGGGAGGAGCTCTAACAGGAATTAAAAAAGGGTTTAAGAATAAAGGGTTAAAGGGAGGAACTTTATTTGGATTTATACCAGCCATAGGACTTGTAGGAGTATTTATATTTTATAATGTGGTAGTAGGATGGATAATTAAGTATTTAGGTCTTAGTCTTAGTGGAAATATAAAAAATATAGATATACCTAAGTACTTTGATAGCTTTGCAGGAAGCGCACAAACTATACCGTGGAATTTATTAGCCATAGTACTAGCTTTAGTAATTGTTTGTATAGGTATTTCTAAGGGAATTGAAAAAATAAATAAAATTATAATGCCTATGCTCTTTGGAATTTTTATATTGTTAGCCATTAGATCATTAACTTTACCTGGAGCTATAGATGGAGTGAAGTACCTATTAACACCACAATGGTCATACCTATTTAATATAAATACATGGGTAATGGCACTTGGTCAAGCCTTTTTCACGGTATCTTTAAATGGATGCGGAATGGTGGTATATGGTAGTTACATAGAGAAGGATTTAGACATTCCGAGGTCTGCAGTAAGTACTGCTATACTTGATACCATTGCGGCATTATTAGCATCCTTTGTTATTATGCCAGCAGTATTTGCCTTTGGCTTAGATCCAGCATCAGGTCCACCACTATTATTTATAACAATACCAACTATATTTAAGGCTATACCTGGTGGACAAGTACTTATGATATTATTCTTTTTAAGTGTATTATTTGCAGCAATTAGTTCTTCAATAAATATGCTAGAAGGGCCAGTGGAATCATTTATGGCACAAACAAAATTAAGCAGAAAAACATCTACTATATTAATAGCTTTAGTGTCATTTGTATTATCAATACCTTTAAATTTAAATATGAATTTGTTTAGTAACTTTGCAGATGTAATTACTATAGTAATATCGCCATTAGCAGCACTATTAGTATTCATAGTATTTTACTTTATGTACAACAAAGAGCAGGTGTTAGAAGAAATAAATAGAGGTACTAAGAGAAAGTTAGGAAATAAATTCTTTACGTTTGCTAAATATGGATTTACTTCTATAACAGTATTAGTAATAATATTAGGAATAATTTATGGTGGGATATAAATCTTTTATAATAATTTTAGATATTGATTTTGCTATTTAAAAGGAGCTAATAACTATATATTCTAAATAGTAAATTCTCTGAAATCCCCATGAACAGAACAACTAGTTAACTATTTCCATAGTTAACTAGTTTTATATATTAATATTTATATAGTTTCATAGGGTTATAGGTAAATATTTAAATAGTTTTATTCATAAATAGTTTTATGAGATGTTAAAGAATTTTTTTATTTCATCAATTCTCTCTAAAGCTATATTATATCCGTGGTTATAGGCATGTTTAATTTTATTAAGATCTTTTTCAAAGCTATCTATACCATCTTCTGCAGTAGGTCTTAAAATTATAGCTTTGCCATCTCTTTCAAGTTGTTCACAATACCTAACTCTATCATTATAAAGCTCATGACGAGTAAGAAGAGGCTTTACCAAATTAGGATATTTCTTTTTTAAAACTTTAGCAGCAAAAATATTGCCTTTACCTAATTCTTTAACATACCCCTTGGGTCTAGTTAGAATAATTAGATGCTTTTCATTTCCATCTTCCATGGCTTTTAATACAGGAATGGGATCACAGATGCCTCCATCAAAATATTCATTATCATTAATTATAGCTGGAGGAAAGAAAAGAGGTATAGCACAACTAGCTCTTAACATATTGCATTTTTCATCTAAATCTTTACCATTTAAATATTCAGTAGCTCCAGTTTTAGCATTAGTCACACCAACTAAAATTTTACCTTCATAGCTTTTAAAGGTATCCATGTCAAAGGGGTAAATCTTGTTAGGTAACTCATCAAATGCGAAATCTAAACCAAATAAGCTTTTACATTTAAAAAAGTTTCTAAAGCCTATATATCTTTTATCATGTCTATGGTTTATTAGAATGTCATAGTTTCTTTTCTTTTGTCTTGATATATATGAAAAGCCGTTGGTAATTCCTGCGGAAACACCAATGCAATAAGGAAACATAATATCATTATCTAAAAGGGCATCCATTATACCAGCGCTAAAAATAGGTCTAAAGGTACCACCTTCAAGAATTAAACTACTCATGATGTCAACTCCTTAAAATTAATTTTGTAAGTTTATTACTTTTTATATAGCAGTTATTGAATTAGCTATAATTAAGATTCTTTAGAATAAACTCCATCTTTTATTATACCTATATCACCATAGAAAGTTAAGTTATCATCTTGTATTACTATACCCTGTCCATCCTCTACAGTATATATAGTAATATTATTTTCAATAGAATACTTTTTTAGGTCATCCAAATAAAAGGGCCAACGATTCCAATGAGGCATAATTTCAAAATCTATTAAGTTTAAGCCAGACAAATCCGTCAAATTAATATCATTTTCGTCACCAAATTGTGCACTTCCAATGGTAGGGGAGGGAATTAATGCTCCTGCACTGATACCTAAAATTATTCCACCATTTTTCACATAATTTTGTAATTTTGAAACAAGATTTCGTTTTTTTAATAAGTATAAAGCTGAAAAGGTATTTCCACCAGGTAAATGAATTACATCACACTGAAATAGGTTATCTATTGTAGATTCATCATACTCTTTATCTATATCAAAATATAAAACATTAGTAATTCCCAGATCATTATAAAATTTAACAACTTTATTGTAATGATTTCTATCCTCTTCTGTATAATAGGCAATAGAGCCGATAGAAGGATTATCCTTATTAATTAATTTTAATAGATGATTATTTATTTTTTTCATTGTATCTAAATTTATTTCTGGTGTTAATTTACTGTATAAAACTAGCTTCATAATTATTACACCTCTCTTATATTCTTATAGCATAAAAATGGTTTTAAATTATTGGAATAATACAAAATAAATCAACTGAAATTATAACATATATTTCTCTTGTAAACAAATAATGGATATAAATATTCTGTACATTTATTTGTAAAATAAATTAGGATATAATTAAATATAGACTTAAGGCATCTTCAAAAAATAAGTAAGTCAGAATGCTCGTCTATTTTGTGTTATACTGCGTCAACAGAACCCGTAGATAGTGCTACTATCTACGGAACCTGTTTCCTTGTCTAACTCAAAATATACTTCCCCTCTTTGACTTATTATTTATTTTCAGATGCCTAAAATAAATTCTAGAATATTAACTACTTATAGTATGAATAAAGGGATAAGAAAGATGAAAATAGATAGATTAGTTTCAATTATAATGATATTAAATAATAAGGATAAAGTAACGGCTAAGGAGCTTAGTGAAAAATTTGAGGTTTCAACTAAAACTATTCAAAGGGATATGGAGATAATAGAGAGAGCTGGAATACCAATAGTTTCTTATAAAGGTCATCAAGGTGGATATGGTATTATTGATGGATATAGAGTTAGTAAAGCCTCCATGACAGGTGATGAGGTTAATTTTCTTAAAAAGCTTTTAATGGGAATAAATAAATCCTATGAGAATAAAGAAGCTACAACTTTAATTAATAAGTTGGAGGTTGTAAAGCCAGAAAAATATAGTACTATAAATGATAGATTAGTCATTGATTTCTCTACTTGGGGAAAGAGTGGAGAAATTGCCGATGAGATGAATATTATTGATGAGGCAATTAAAAACAGAAATCCTATAGAATTTGATTATATCAATGGCGGTGGTGAAAAAACTTCTAGAAAAGTAGAACCTTATAAAATCATTTTTAAATCCTTAGCTTGGTATGCGTACGGTTTTTGTACTCTTAAAAATGAAATGAGAGTTTTTAAAGTTAATAGAATGAAAAATATTAAGGTTAAAAAAGAAAAGTTTATCTATAATGAAAAACTTATAGATGATTTATTCATAGAGAAAGAAATTGAAAAGATTCAGGTTACTATTAGAATACCAAGTAAGATGAAAGAGATGATAAAGGAAGGTTTTCCAGAGTATAAATTAATAGAAGAAAAAGATGGATTTATAATAGCTATTATAAAAGTTCCTTGTGGTAAATGGATTGAAGGAATGATTTTAAGCTTTGGAGATTGTATAGAAGTATTAACTCCATTAGATTTAAGAAAAAGTATAAAAGAAAAAATAAATAGCATGAATAAATTATACAAATAGGACATAATGGTGTCCTATTTATTTTTTTATAATGTAGCTATGAGTTAGCTAATCATTAGTTATATCAATATAAGGCATCTTCCAAAAATAAATAAGTCAGAATGCTCGTCTATTTTGTGTTATCTGATGACTACCCGCTCTAATACTCCCAGCTTCTTCAAAGTGGGAGTAAAGAGCGGCTAGGACCCTAGATAACGATTTCCCCTAAAGGACAACGACTTCTAAGTATCAAAAATACTGATACTAAGAATTCTGTTAGTAAGCTTCAGTGGGAGTAAAAACCCCCTCTGAAGCAAAGAACTCTGTTTATACTGCGTCAACAGAACCCTTAGATATGCTACTATCTGCGGAACCTGTTTCCTTGTCTAACTCAAAATATACTTCCCATCTTTGACTTATTATTTATTTTCAGATGCCTAAGACTATGAAAATTTATTAAATAAATCATTGAATGGAGTGGAGTTATGATGAAAAACAAATTAGATTTAAAGAAAGAACAAAAGGACATATTTAGTGTAAAGGAGAATGAGTATAAGAAAGTTACTTGTCCAAAGTCTTATTATATAGCTTTAGATGGTAAGGGAGATCCTAACAATAATGAGGAATATCAAGCTATAGTTGGAGCTCTTTATAAGATGGC
>Ga0213825_1001793_pt1 | contig 14275 bp, 11 predicted proteins | sample MC6MC0900MG_FD_179896 | JGI IMG/M metagenome (GOLD analysis project Ga0213825, IMG submission 179896) | Enriched soil aggregate microbial communities from Iowa State University, Ames, United States - MC6-MC0900-MG | ecosystem: Environmental > Terrestrial > Soil > Unclassified | place: USA: Iowa... | reverse complement strand
AATTGTACATGCTATTGAAATGCACAATGAAGAGGATTATGTACAGCTTGGTATATACGTAAAAAGTCATGCTGCTGCTGAAAAATATCAAGCAAATCAGCATAAAAAGCATCTTGAACGCGCATTAAAGATACCGATAAAAATAAACTTTATTGAAGAAGGGTTGATTAATGATGACAACTGAATTGACGAATAATCAGCTAGAAGAGGAAGTTTCAGAAACACAAAGTCGATTATTAGAGGAAATTGCCAAACCTCAATATTATAATAATCGTGAGTTAAGCTGGCTTGCCTTCAATGAACGAGTTTTAGAGGAAGCAGAGGATGTTAATAATCCTCTGCTAGAACGTCTAAAATTTTTAGCAATTTTTAGCTCGAATTTAGATGAGTTTTTCATGGTTCGTGTAGCAGGTTTACAGGATCAGGTACGTGCAGGATTCCATAAGGCAGAAAATAAGTCTGGTTTGACACCTAAAGAGCAGCTTGCCAAAATTGCAGAGCGTACTCAGGCATTAGTGCGTCGCCAAACAGAGGTATACAGACATTTAATCTATGATTTATTACCCCAACATAATGTACATATAGCAGACATCAAAGATTTAAATAGTACACAAAAAGCATTTATCAATGAAATGTTTACAGAAACAATCTTCCCTGTGCTGACACCAGTTGCAGTAGATGCCTATCGTCCTTTCCCGACATTGCTCGGTAAAACATTAAATTTACTTGTATTATTAGAGCAAGATGAGACAGACCTAGAAAGTCGTGAAAGAGTAGCGATTGTACAGGTACCATCTGTATTAGATCGTTATATTAAAGTTCCTTCGGCAGAAGGAGAATCAGTCGTTGTCCTTCTAGAAGACGTGATAGTAGCCCATATAGAAAAGCTCTTTTACGGCTATAGTGTTAAATCAGCACAGGCTTTCCGATTAACACGTAATGCCGATTTAACCATTCATGAAGAGGGAGCAAGGGATTTACTGGTTGAAATCGAGAAAGAGCTGAAAAAGCGTAAATGGGGCGTTGGAAGTCGTCTTGAAGTACGTGAGGGTGAAATGAATGAGGAAGTTCTCAATTATCTCCTAGATGAATTTGAAATTGAGGAATCGGATGTCTTTCATATTGACGGACCATTAGATTTAACATTTATGTTCTCCTTTGTAAAGGGCATATCAGTTGGTAGAGAGCATTTAGAATATGAGAGCTTTATCCCACAGCCGCCTTTAGATTTACAATCTGATGAAAATATTTTTGAAAAGGCTTTACAGCAGGATATCTTTTTCCACCATCCATATGAGTCCTTTGCTCCTATCGTCGATTTTATCTCAGAAGCGGCACTAAATCCGAATGTATTGGCTATTAAACAAACATTGTATCGAGTAAGTGGTAATTCCCCCATTATACAGGCATTAAAGCTGGCAGCTGAAAACGGCAAGCAGGTAACGGTTTTAGTTGAATTAAAGGCTCGCTTTGATGAGGAAAATAATGTGCATTGGGCAAAGCAACTTGAACAGGCTGGCTGTCTTGTTATATACGGTATGAACAATTTAAAAACACATTCTAAAATAACGCTTGTTGTAAGTCGCAGTAACGGAAAAATCGAACGCTTCGTACATCTAGGTACAGGAAATTATAATGATGCCACTGCAAAAATCTATACAGATATGGGCATAATAACGTCAGATAAGGAATTTGGTATTGACGCCACTAACTTCTTTAACTATTTAAGCGGTTATACAGAGAAGCCTACATTTAATCATTTAGTTGTAGCACCGTTCGATATTCGAGATGAATTTATTCGTTTAATGGATGAGGAAATAGCCTGTCATAAGAAGTATGGGAATGGTTTTATTCGTGCAAAAATGAATTCACTAACAGATAAAGATTTAATGATGAAGCTATATGAGGCGTCCATTGCAGGTGTCAAAGTGGAGCTGATTATTCGTGGCATTTGTTGTATTAGACCAGGAATTCCTGGCATTAGTGACAATATCACTGTAACTAGTATTGTTGGCCGTTTCCTTGAACATTCTCGTATTTATTGGTTCCATCATAATGGGGAAAACAAAGTCTATTTATCTTCAGCGGACATGATGACACGCAATATGATTAAACGTGTAGAAATTTTATTCCCTGTTTATGCAAGTGAAGCAAAAGCTCGTATTATTAACATCATGAATACACAACTTGAGGATACAGCCAAAGCTCGCATTCAAGATTCTAATGGCAAATATCATTATAAAGAGTTTGATCGAAGTGAAGATCCTATTAATAGTCAAGAAATGTTCTTAAAGGATGCACTAAAGCCTACGCTAGACGAAGAATAAAGCAAACACGCTACTTAGTGAGGGATATAATGGAAAAATATAAAGAGAGTGTAGCGCCATTTGCAGACTATCACCAAGTCATACAGCTTAATCCATTTGATGCAGTTGTATGTTTAAGTAAAGTTGATACAAAAGCATTTGAAATCGTTAATTTTAACGATAAACTACCATCATTAATTGAGCTACAGGATGTGGATGCCACCAATGCCGAAAATTTTTTTCCAGAGCAATGCTGGCTACAGGTATCAAAAATATTACAGCGAGAACTAAATATGGATCATAAGCTAGAGATTTGTACAGGGAACAAAGTAAAAACATTAATAGCCAATGTACAGCATCTAGACAAATCAGTTGTTGCAGTTATTTTACGAGAGACACATAATGATGTGGCACCTTATTTACAATTTGTGGAACAATATGTAAGTCCTGTGTTAACAACTGATGTTCAAGGTCGTATTATACATCAAAACTTTGCCGCCACTACTCTATTATCAAGTGGGCATCACAACCTGATAGGACGAAATATTTTTTCATTATTAGAGAGTAAGTATAGCGATGAATTCAAATTATTATTTGCAAAAACGATTGAGGGTTCTGCTTTTGGTATGCCTAAATGTTTATTTAAAGACCAATTGCTTAGCCATGAACCTTTTTACTTAAAGACTCATCCAACCTACTTTAATGGTGAAATTATTGGTGTCCATTTATTTGTAAAAGATGCCAATAGCTTTATGAATGATCAAGAATCCTTTTATTATTTAGCATTAATGGATGAACTGACAGGTATTTGGAACCGTAAAGCATTTAAAGAGCATTGGCTGCATCATTTAAATGATAAAAAGCATGAAAGTAAACAAGCAGCACTTATTTTAGTGGATATTGACCGCTTTAAAAAATTTAATGAATCCCTTGGTGAAAGTAGGGGAGATGAGCTGATGCGCATGTTTAGTCATAGACTTCGTGAGCTGTGCTACTCAAAGTGCTCTCTTTATCGTTATAACAGTGATGAATTCATATTTGTTCTAAAAGATGCAACCATCAATAAAATAGAAAAAACAGCAAATGCTATATTAGATGCTCTCAAACAGCCGTTTATGATTGATGGGCAGGAATATTTTATTAGTGTATCGATTGGTATTTCTCTTAGCCCTGCGGATGGCAAGGACTTAGAGACTCTAGTGCGTAAAGCGGATAAAGCGTTATTTTCTGTAAAGGAACATGGACGTTCACACTATCGCTACTATCGAGAAGATATGATCACTGTTTTTCCTAACGAGGCATTAATGGAGGCACACTTAAGACGTGCTATTGAATTTAATGAGCTAAGTATTCATTTACAGCCGCAAATGGATTTAACGAATAATAGTATCAATAGTTTTGAGGCATTGTTACGGTGGAATAATCGTAAATTTGGCTTTGTATCACCTGCACAATTTATACCTATTGCAGAGGCATCAGGCTTAATCATTGAAATTGGCGATTGGATAATTGATGAGGTATGTCGCTATCAAAAAGAGTGGCAAATGAAAGGCTATCGTCCTGTACGAATAGCCGTGAATATTTCACCAAAGCAATTTAGAAAGGAAAATTTCGCCCGAAAAATTGAGGCAGCCCTGAAAAAGTATAATGTTCCACCTAAATTACTCGAAGTAGAAATTACGGAAAGCTCTATGACCAATGTCCACGAAACATTTTCCATATTAACGGAATTAAAGCAATTAGGTGTCTATGTATCGGTGGATGATTTTGGTACTGGCTATTCCTCTTTAAGTTATTTAAAGCGCTATCCGATTGATATTATAAAGATTGATCAATCATTTATTGCTGACATTGCCAAGGATGATAAGAACGAGGCCATTATCAAGGCTATTATTTCAATGTCTCATAATTTGGGCTTAGAGGTCATCGCAGAAGGAATCGAGGAACCATCTCAAGTCGATTTCCTCAAGCGCCATCGATGTCAAAAGGGGCAAGGCTATTTATATAACAAGCCTTTACCTGTAGAAACCATAGTTGAACAATATTTTGTTAGTTAATCATGTCATTAAGTAGCACTTCACGAATTGTGAAGTGCTACTTTTTTTTAGGTTAAGGAAAGCAGGGAAGTGGGCGAACTGATTAATGGGGATGAAGCTAGGAAAAATGTATGGTTCAAGTCTAAAAAGCGGAAGCCGAGCGAAAAATGTGTGACTTGGGTGAAAAAGAGTGGGGTGGAGTGGAGCAGAGCAGGAAAGAGGACAAGCCGAGCGAAAAGGTACTGAGGCGGAGCAGAAAAGCGAGTAAGCCGAGCGAAAAGGTACCGAGGCGGAGTAGAGCGAGTAAGCCGAGCGAAAAAGTATCGAGGCGGAGCAGAAAAGCGAGCAAGCCGAGCGAAAAGGTATCAAGGCGGAGCAGAATAGCGGGCAAGCCGAGCGAAAAGGTATCGAGGCGGAGCAGGAAAGCGAGCAAGCCGAGTGAAAAGGTACTGAGGCGGAGCAGAAAAGCGAGCAAGCCGAGCGAAAAGGTATCGAGGCGGAACAGAAAAGAGGACAAGCTGAGCGAAAAAGATTGAAGTCGATCAGAAAATCGAGCAAGCCGAGCGAAAAGGTACTGAGGCGGAGTAGAGCGAGAAAGCCGAGCGAAAAAGTACTGAGGCGGAGCAGAAAAGCGAGCAAGCTGAGCGAAAAGGTACTGAGGCGGAGCAGAAAAGCGAGTAAGCCGAGCGAAAAAGTATCGAGGCGGAGCAGAAAAGCGAGCAAGCCGAGCGAAAAGGTACCGAGGGGGAGCAGGAAAGCGAGCAAGCCGAGCGAAAAGGTACTGAGGCAGAGCAGAATACGTGCAAGCCGAGCGAAAAGTATCGAGGGGGAGCAGAACAGCGGGCAAGCCGAGCGAAAAAGATTGAAGGGGAGCAGAAAAGCGAGTAAGCCGAGCGAAAAGGTACTGAGGCGGAGTAGAGCGAGTAAGTCGAGCGAAAAAGTATCGAGGCGGAGCAGAAAAGCGAGTAAGCCGAGCGAAAAGGTATCGAGGCGGAGCAGGAAAGCGAGCAAGCCGAGTGAAAAGGTACTGAGGCGGAGCAGAAAAGCGAGCAAGCCGAGCGAAAAGGTACTGAGGCGGAGCAGAAAAGCGAGCAAGCCGAGCGAAAAGGTACTGAGGCGGAGCAGAAAAGCGAGCAAGTCGAGCGAAAAGGTACCGAGGGGGAGCAGGAAAGCGAGCAAGCTGAGCGAAAAGGTATCGAGGCGGAGCAGCAAAGCGAGTAAGCCGAGCGAAAAGGTACTGAGGCGGAGCAGAAAAGCGAGCAAACTGAGCGAAAAGGTATCGAGGCGGAGCAGAAAAGCGAGCAAGCCGAGCGAAAAGATACCGAAACAGAACTGAAAAAATGGAGTAAACCATCAATTTAGTAAAAATAAAGCTCAAGCGAAACTGAAGTCCAGAGACGCCTGAGCTTTCTATGACAGATATGTGATGACTAATTGTTTTTTAATTTCATTCCATCCAAGACGATTGCTGTGAATTGTGCCATTTGGGTAGCTAAATCAAAGTTTTCATTATGGATTAACCAATCGTAGACATTTGCCCGCATGCAGCGTTGAATGATTGCCTGCATTTGTGTTATTTGTAAATCTGGTCGAAACTCTCCTTGCTGAATTCCTTCTTCAATGTATGAATTAATAATTTGAAAAATTTTTCGCTGTGGACTGATTAAATAATGTTCTTGTTCTACATGATTTGTCATAGCAGCAGTATATACTGTCCGTAGTAAATCTTTTCCTACCACATTTGTTAAATAGTTCATTTGCTCTTCATACAGTATTAATATTTTTTCACTAGCTGGTAAGGAATGGTTAATGGTCTTCTCTACAGTACTATAAAAACTATCCAGTTCTTTAAATTTTTCTAAAATCACATCGTATTTAGATGGGAAATGCGTGTAAAATGTTCCTTTTGATACATGACATGCCTTTGTTATTTGATCAATGGAGACGTGCTCAAATCCATGTTTATTAAAGAGCTCTAAAGAAGTTTTTAATAATTTCTCTCTTGTTTCCAGTGCCTTTTTTTGTCTATTAGTTAGTGATTCCATTGTTTCTTGCATTTCCTCCGTAAAATATGTTCCGTCTAAAAAATTAGAAATATTAAATTTATAATTGACGAAGTGGGATTTATTTGATTATGATTTAATTGACCGCAGTCAATGACTTTGGTCATCCAATATATCTTGTTATTCATGTTACGATAAATTGCTTCAATTGGCTAGTGCACAGTTTATGAACAACAAAATATTGTAGAAAAAGTAATTTATTGAAAAGTCAATCTAACATCTTTAGTTTTTGAATTTTTGGAATAATTAGAAATAAGGGCCGAAATTTTAAAGGGGGATAACAATATGACAACGGTACAAGAGGTTAAAACATTAACGCATTTTATTGGTGGGGAGCTAGTTGACGGGAAAAGTGGGCGTTTTGGTTCAGTATTCAACCCAACTACTGGAAATATTATTGCAAAGGTGCCATTCGCGACTGCTGAGGAAACGCGTGAGGCTATTGCAAAGGCACAGGCAGCATTTCCGCAATGGCGAGATACATCGGTGTCTAAACGTACTGAAATTGTCCTAAGATTCCGTAATCTTATTACAGAGAATATTGAGGAGCTGTTGCAAATTATTTGTACAGAAAGCGGAAAAACTTTGGAAGATGCCAAAGGGGAAATTACACGAGGTTTAGAGTCCGTTGACTTAGCAATCGGTGCACCACAGCTAATGAAGGGGGAGTATTCCGTAAATGTGGGCGGCCAAATTAATGCTTATTCGGCAAAGTATCCTTTAGGTGTAGTGGCAGCAATTTCACCCTTTAACTTTCCAATTATGGTGCCTTTAGCACAAACAAGTATGGCTATTGCTGTTGGGAATGCTGTTGTGTTAAAGGCATCCGAACGTGTTCCGATGACTGCTTTATATGTCAGTGAGCTGTGGAAAAAGGCTGGATTACCTGATGGGATATGGACTGTGGTAAATGGGGATAAAGATGTAGTGAATGAACTATTAGAAAATCCAGCCGTACAGGCAATTTCTTTTGTTGGATCAACACCAGTTGCTAAATACATCTATGAAACAGGTGCTAAATACGGAAAAAGAGTGACAGCACTAGGTGGTGGTAAGAATAATATGGTGGTTATGCCAGATGCTGATCTTGAGCAGGTTGCGAATGCCTTTATTGGCGCTGCATATGGAGCAGCCTCTCAACGCTGTATGGCTATCTCAACAATAATGCCTGTTGGAAAGGATACGGCAGATCGACTTGTTGAAATTCTAAAAAAGAAAATTGCTAACTTAAAGGTTGGATCCTATACAAATCCAGAAACAGATTTCGGTCCAGTTATTTCACAGCAATCAAAGGAGGCAATAATTGCTGCGATTAATCGAGGAGAAGCGGAAGGTGCCACGGTAGTTTGTGATGGGCGAGACCTCGATATTGTAAAAGAATCAGAAGGGTTTTTTGTTGGGCCAACATTACTTGATAATGTAAAACCAGGGATGGAAATTTATGAGCAGGAAATATTTGGTCCAGCTCGTAATGTTGTACGTGTGGATTCTTTAGAGGAAGCTATCCAACTTATTAATCGACATGAGCTTGGGAATGGTGTAACAATTTTTACGAATGATGGGCTTGCAGCTCGAAAGTTTACAACAGAAATAGATGTTGGAATGGTCGGTGTAAATGTACCTATCCCAATCCCTGTTGGATATCATAATTTTGCTGGATTTAAAGGCTCTCGTTTTGGTGAAGGGCATATGTTTGGACCAGATCAGGCACGTTTCTTTACAAAAACAAAAACAATTTCAGAGCGTTGGATGACTGGCCATACTACTTCTACATTTGCGTTCCCAAGCAATAATGATTAGAGCAGGAATTGGAGGGGCTATAGTGAAAGAAAAAACTGTCTTTATTACAGGTGCAGCTCGTGGCATTGGTCTAGCAATCGCGCAGGCATTTGCAGAACAAGGTGCTCATGTAGTCATTACTGATAAGAATACAGAACTTCTACAAAAGGCAATCCAACAAAATCCTCAATTGACAGCCTACACATGTGATGTGAAAGATGAGCAGGCCATATGCGATGCGATTGATTTTACTGTTAAAAAATTTAAGACTATAGATATTTTAGTGAATAATGCTGGGTTTCAACATGTTTCTTTAATAGAGGATTTCACTACAGAAATTTTCGAATCCATGCAAAAAGTAATGCTAGTTGCACCGTTTGTAGCTATGAAGTACGCATTACCACATATGAAGAAGAATAATTATGGACGTATTATTAATATGGCCTCTATTAATGGAGTTATTGGCTTTGCAGGTAAAGCAGGATACAATGCAGCAAAGCATGGTGTAATCGGTCTTACGAAAGTAGCAGCGCTAGAGGTTGCTACCAATGGGATAACAGTGAATGCAATTTGTCCAGGATATGTGGATACAGATTTAGTACGTCAACAATTTTCGGATTTAGCTAAAACGAGAGGGATAGAAGTAACCGAAGTATTGGAGCAAGTGCTTTATCCCCTCGTTCCTCAAAAACGTCTACTCGATGTAACTGAAATTACAGGTCTTGCCCTTTATTTAGCGAGTGATATGGCAAAGGGTGTCACTGGGCAAGCACTAATCTTAGATGGTGGATATACAGCACAATAGCATAGGGAGGGAGAACTATGATTCAAACAAAAACAATCTTTACTGTCCATTCGCCAGCAACTATTGTATATGGACGAGATGCCTTTGAGGAAGTTGGGGTGTATGCAAAAAAATTAGGGAATAAAGCACTTATTATAAGTGACCCTATTATGGATAACTTAGGTTTTGTCAACCAATGTCGCACATATTTAAAGGCGCAAGGATTGGAAGCTGTGTCATATTTAGGTGTAACAACAGAGCCAGTAGATACGTATGTTGCTGAAGGACAAGATGTTTTGCAAGCTGAAGGCTGTGATGTCATCATTTCGGTTGGGGGTGGAAGTTGTATTGACACTGGGAAAGCGATTGCCGTTGTGGCGACTAATGGTGGCTATATAGGGGATTATATAAAAATACAAAAAATCGCAGAGCAAGCACCTATCCCTCATATTGCAATCCCGACTACAGCAGGCACTGGCTCTGAGGCAACGGATGCAACAGTTATTACAAATACGCAAAATGATGTAAAAATGATGATCAAGCAACCTGCCTTTATGCCTACCATTGCAATTGTTGATCCCGTATTAACGGTTACCTCTCCCCCTGCTATTACTGCAGCGACTGGTATTGATGCTTTGAGCCATGCGATTGAGAGTTATTTATCTCGCTTAGCACATCCCTATTCGAATGTGCTAGCATTATCAGCGATGGAATTAATCGTCAATAATCTGTTTAGGGTATATGAACATGGTGATGATCTTGATGCTCGGGAGGCGATGTCGCTAGGCTCCTTGCAGGCAGGCCTATCATTCTCTAATGCGTCTGTTGCTTTAGTGCATGGAATGTCTCGACCAATTGGAGCTTTATTCCATGTACCTCATGGAATATCCAATGCTATGCTTTTACCAGTAGTTTTGGAGTTTTCTAAGGATGCCTGTATTCATCAGCTTGCAGACCTCGGCGAATTTTTCAATAAGGATGGTAAATTATTATCGAAGGAAGAGCTTGCAGATCTAGCGATAATTTCTATTAAAGAGATGTGTAAAAAAATGGGCATCGGTAATTTAAAACAATGGGGAATTGAGGAAGATGCCTTTTATGCTGCTATCCCAAAAATGACCGTCGATGCAATTGCTAGTGGAAGTCCAGGCAATAATCCTAAAATACCTACAGAAGATGAGCTAAGAGAACTTTATAAAATAGCCTATCATTATGAGTTTTAGTTAATCAAGTGATTGAGAGAGTTTTAAATTAAATGCTGAATGACGAACTATTCAAGAGTCTTGAATGGTTCTTTTTATGTAAAAGAACAATTTCCCCTGACTATTTGCAGAATTAATATGACATATCCGAGAAAATATAGTAATATTTATATGAATCATCATTCATTTTTGTGAAGGGGGAAATGGTATGTTGCAGGGGAAAACAATTATTATTACGGGTGGATCAAGTGGAATGGGGCTATATATGGCTAAGAACTTTGTTGCCGAGGGAGCGAATGTTGTTATCACAGGCCGCAATGAAGAACGTTTAGCAGAGGCAAAGGCCTTTATTTTAGAGGCTGGAACTTCAATTGAGACTTTCCAAATGGATGTTCGAGTTCCAGAGCATGCAGAGGCGATGCTAGCATTTGCTGTTGAAAAATTTGGACAGGTTGATGGGCTTGTGAATAATGCTGCTGGCAATTTTATCGTACGAGCGGAAGACTTATCACCGAATGGCTGGAAGGCTGTTGTTGATATTGTGTTAAATGGTACATTCTTCTGTTCTTCCGCTGTTGGTAAGTATTGGATTCAGAATAATATAAAAGGATCCATTTTGAATATGGTGGCAACTTATGCATGGAATGCTGGCGCTGGCGTTGTTCATTCAGCGGCTGCTAAAGCGGGCGTCTTATCGTTAACGAGAACACTAGCTGTTGAATGGGGAAAACAGTACGGGATTCGAGTGAATGCAATTGCACCAGGTCCAATTGAGCGTACAGGTGGTGCAGAAAGGCTTTGGGAGTCAGAGGCTGCAGCCGCTCGTACATTAGATTCTGTACCATTAGGTCGTACAGGAACCCCTGAAGAGATTGCTGACTTAGCAACATTCATGCTGTCTGCTAAAGCTAGCTATATGAATGGTGAATGTGTGACGCTTGATGGTGGACAATGGCTTAATCAGTATCCATTCTAAACAAAATAATTTGCATAATGAAGAGTCGGATTGACGCATACTAAGGGTAAAGAAAGGAGTTTTGCCAATGGGTATGTGGTTAATACCGGCTCTTATTGCCATTACAATCATTTCCGTTATTTCTTTTGTGTCAACACTAAGGATTGCGAAAATGACCTCTGAACGAAAGTCTGAAAATGATACACCAATTTCAGAAACGGTTGAAGAGTATGCAACAATGCTAAATCCTATTGTATGGGTTTATCTCATTTTTTTACTTTTTTTAGGTGGTATGATTTTTTATTACTGGAGTCAGGCAGGCTATTAAAATTGGTATCTTCATTCAGATGCATGTCTGAATGAAGGTCCCCATTTTACGACTTAGTTTAGTTCAAAACATTAAAATCATTCGTGGTTCTTTAAAAACTCTTCTCTACCTTGTCGTGGTCATAAAAGGAAAAGTTATGATATGATAAAAAGGAAGCACCCTGTTCTTCATAGTAAGAACAGTAAAGGAGAAGAAGTTCATGATTTCAACTAACAGCAAAGACTTATTAGCAATGCCAATTAGTGATTTTATTATTTCATCTGAAAAGGTTGCACATGTACAAAGTGGGAATAGTGCAGAGCATGCACTCCTTGTACTTACACGTACAGGGTATTCGTCGATACCTGTTTTAGATTTGAAATACCGACTTCAAGGGCTACTAAGCATGAAAATGATTACAGAATCCATTCTTGGACTCGAACATATTGAATATGAAAAGCTTCCTGATATTAAAGTGGATACAATTATGGAGAAAGATATTGCCGTATTAAAGTTAACAGATACTTTTCAGCGGGCTCTCGATTTAGTGATTAATCATGCCTTTTTATGTGTTGTGGACGAAGAAGGTACATTTGCAGGGATTTTAACGAGACGTGTGATTTTAAAGCAATTGAAAAAATATATTTATCTAAAAGAGTAGTAGGGTAAGAGGGGGACTCAGATGAAAATCATGAGACCCTCTTTGCTTGTATTGGAGGTTTACTGATTGATGGCAACAGAAGCTGAAATCTTAAAAGTATTAGCTGAGGAACGCAATATGCGAAAGGCAGCAGAACGTCTTTTTTTATCCCAGCCAGCGCTTTCTCAACGTTTGCAAACGATTGAAAAGGATTGGGGAGCACAGCTATTTATTCGTTCGCAAAAAGGATTGACGGCAACACCTGCTGGAGAGCTAGTGATTGGCTATGCCACAGAAATGCTAAGTAAAAAAGAAGAGATTTTTGAAACAATCCAATCATTGACAACAAAAGTAAATGGGACATTGAAAATCGCCTGTGCTTCAATTGTTGGGCAAAACTGGCTACCTAAAATATTGAAGGATTTTGTAGCGAAATATCCTGAGGCGAAGATCTCGCTTATGACAGGCTGGAGCTCTGAAATTGTGAAAGCACTGTATGAAGGAGAGGCTCATGTGGGGATTGTTCGTGGACAGGTTGATTGGAAGGGAGAAAAAATTCATCTTTTTCGGGATACCCTTTATTTAGTTGATAAGGAATTAAAAACAATTGAAGATGTACTTTCTACAGAGCGACCTTTTATTCAATTTAAAAGTGATTCTAATTATTATCAGGAAATTCAACAATGGTGGCAGCAGCATTTTGCTTCAAATCCTAGACGACAAATTTTGGTTGATCAAATTGAAATCTGTAAACAAATGGCATTAGACGGCATTGGTTATGCAATTTTACCCTCCATCACTTTAAATGATCATGATGGTATTAATAAAATAGCTCTTACAAATAATGAAAAAGAATTTGGTTTAACGCGCGATACATGGTTAATAGGGTATGAATCCTCATTTGAATTGCGGCAAGTGGAGGCTTTCGTTGAAGTGGTACAAGATCATGCGCGATGCTTGTTTGATTACTTGAAATAGAAAAGATAAAGGCAATCTAGAGTAATAGCGAAATTACTTTCTGGATTGCCTTTTTAATTCTTAAGAGTTTATGAATATTCATGAAGATGTCATAAGAAATGGAACAAAATTCAATTTTAAACGTATAATTATGTAACCATTAATATTTATCTTCATTCAGCAAATGTTTTTTGTATCGAAAGCAAAGCAGCAGATACAGAAGACTCCCAGCTATATAGGTAATGAGATGATTGCAGTTATGGTTTCTTTTCAGTGGCTGTCCAAACACCTACTGAATGAAGATAAAGCCTCTGGCAGATGTCACGGATTTTCAAAGGAATGAATTGTGCAGGCACAATTCAAAATCCGGACGCAATTACGCCAAGGCGAAATTGATAGAAAAAAAAGGGGTTGAGCTTTTGAAAAAAACGAATATCACGGCACTCGTATTCCTATTTATGCTTGTTATTAGCTTTCTTCTACCTGTGGAGCAGGCAAAAGCAGCTGCAACGTTAGAGGTACAAGCTAAGGTAGGAATTACAGGAAAAGCAAAATATCAATCACTAGTGCCGCTTCAAGTAACCGTAAAAAATAATGGTGCAGATTTTTCAGGAGATATGGCTATTAATGCTTCTAGCTCCTATGCAGCTGCATCCGCACTAGTATTGCCGATTGATATTGCAGCAGGAGAAGAAAAAACATTTGATTTTTATTTAGATGGTTTAGCTGATTATTCAGACGCAGATTTATTTGCCTTTTATGAGGGAAGCATTGAAAAGGGGAAAAAAGTTGATTATAAAGGAACAAAACGAATACAAGGTAACTTTTTAGATCCCTCTTCTGTATTTATTTATACGCTAACAGATAAAAGTGATCGCTTATCAGCATTTTTACGCCTGTCTCAATTTGCTGCTCAAAACAATGTTGAGGTTTTTAATTTAAAGCAAATAAAAAATTTTACATTACCTGAAGATGCGCAAGGCTTTGCGATGGCGAACATTATTGTCATCGATGAAATTGCCATCGCTGATCTATCGGAAAAACAACAACAGGCTTTATTTAAATGGGTACAGGACGGCGGTACTTTGTTAGTGGGAGCTGGTGATCAAGTAAATGCAACAGCCGGCATATTTAAGGATTATTTACCACTCACATTATCACAGCAATTGACAACCGTTTCCGCAGATAGCTTATCAAAAATATCAGGTGGGGGTATTTTTTCACAACCGATATCTGTTTTTGCAGC
>Ga0213825_1001789_pt1 | contig 14288 bp, 14 predicted proteins | sample MC6MC0900MG_FD_179896 | JGI IMG/M metagenome (GOLD analysis project Ga0213825, IMG submission 179896) | Enriched soil aggregate microbial communities from Iowa State University, Ames, United States - MC6-MC0900-MG | ecosystem: Environmental > Terrestrial > Soil > Unclassified | place: USA: Iowa... | reverse complement strand
TTGCAAGTATCCGGTGGTGTACAGTGAGCGTGGCAGGGCCGTGGTGCGGATTACAGGCAGTATGGAGCAGTTAGAGACATTTTTTGAGTTTGTAAACAAATATTTTTTTGGAGCCAGGAATACAGGCGACCGGTTGGGAATTGACTTCTGCCACGAGGAGTATGGCATGATGGAGATGCGGGGATATAAGCTGAGCGTAGTCACGGACAGTCTGTGCGGCGGAAGACAGGCGGCATTTGATGTGACATTAAGCTATCCGGGAGGCGCTACCATAGAGGAAATCATGAAGCGTATCAGAGGAAAGGCCGGGGAAGAGGGGCTTAAGGCTGAACTTATACAGAATTTTGACCCGGTTGTATTCCCAAAGGATACGCCTATGGTTAAGGCCATGCAGGAAAGCTATGAACTGGTCACGGGGATGGATGGTACTCCTGTAACCACCACAGGAGGCACTTATGCCAAGGCAATGCCGGGCATTGTCCCCTTTGGCCCTAGTTTTCCTGGTCAGAAGGGGATCAGCCACAATCCCAATGAGTGGATGAGTGTGGAAGATCTGATGACCAATGCAAAGATCTATGCACTGGCTCTGTACCGTTTGGGGCAATTATAACTTATGGAGTAGCATTCCCACCGCTGTCAACCAGGTCTCTTACGGCTTTGCAGCAGCGTATTCGTATTAAGGTCTGTTATGCTGCTTTTTGACAATTAGAGGTCTATTAAGCAGCAGCTTTATTATTGTAAAGTGAATTGTATGCTTCTTATTGATAGTCAGCAATATTTTAGGTAAAATGAGTCTGTACCCTGTTTTTGTTCAGTTATGAAGCACAGCAGCCTGCGAAAGCTTAGGAATGTGCAGAAGGAGCGCTTATGGTTAAAATCGATTGCCTGGGTGATATGTGTCCGGTACCTGTTTTGAGATTAAAAAATGTTATGGATTCCATAAAAAACGGTGAGGAATGTATGTTGGTTACGGACCACAGCTGTACAATTACTAATATTAAATCTTTTTGCAAGGCCAATCATTTGAAATATGAAGCGGAAGAAGTCATTAATGGTGTATGGGAAGTCACCATTTCACTTAACAAATAGTCTCTTTTAATATTGCTTCCATATACTTAATGAGTTTCGATGATTCATAGTTGAGAGGAACACTGGCACCATTTTTTATGGAATAATATTCATTGTCAAACTCCAGGCATGGACATTCAACAATGCGGAGCTGTTTATTGTATAGTTCCTTCTTGATTGCCATGTAGGGGAGAAACGCAAGCCCGAAACCATTAATTGCGGACAACTTAATGGATTCCGTGGATTCTAGGGCATAAGGAATGTGCAGCTGATTGACGCGGACTCCGTTTTTGTTCAGCATTTTATCCAGTACCTGCCTTGTCTTTTGAGCTTTTACCAGCATCAGAAGTGGATATTGATAAAGATCCTGGCAGTCTAGCTGGGAAGGAACCTTCATTTTTTCTCCTGCAACCAGAAAAACACGGTCGGTAAATACCTTTTTGGCAGATAAACTTTTATCTTTGGGTTTGCCAATGATGATTCCCATATCGGCAACGCCTTTTGATATTTTTTCCTCTATGATTCGGCTGGACATCATTTCCATATTAAGAGTGTATTCCGGATACTTGTTTTTTACATGGTAAAACGTACATGGCAGGGCATAGGAATATACACAAGGGGAAGCGAGGATATGTACGGTTTTATTTTGATTCTGTGCGTTGGTGATATCAACCAACAGTCTGTCATAGGACGATAAGATCTCAAGAGCACGGTTATAGACAATCATACCGATGTTAGTCGGAATCACGCCTTGATAGTTCCGTTCAAAAAGCCGCGCACTGAATTCCTGTTCCATGACTCTTAACTGCTGGCTTAATGCGGACTGGCTGATATTCATCTGCTCGGCAGTTTTTGAGATGCTGCCGGATTCCACTATTTTTATAAACATTTTCAGGTTATGAATGTTCATATTACCCCGCCTTTCTGAATTTAACCCCAAACCAGTTAATTGAACTGTTAAAAACTTAACAGTTCTTTTTTTGTTCTTTTATTATAGCAAATATAATTCGCTGTGGCTAGTGTGTTAAATTAATGGGTTATAAGTAAATCTTATGACATATCAGATTCTTGATTAACTGGTTTCTGATAAGTGTGGTATAATTTGAATTGTGAATTCGTTATAATATTAACAAATACTATTTTTAAGAAAGGGGGATTTACGTGTCAGAGGTTAACACAAAAGTTAGTGGGGAAAGAGTGCGTAAGCCAAGAAAACCCAAAAAGAGTCAAATCCCATATGCAATTCTGGTCACAATCCTGATTATTGCTTTTGGATCTTATTTGGCAGGAGGAAGCAATAAGCTGCCTGTTTATTGGGGATTCGGTATTGCATTCGGGTATATCCTGCAGCGTTCACGGTTCTGCTTTACAGCAGCATTCCGTGACCCGTGTATAACAGGAAGTACATCCGTAACAAGAGCCGTACTGGTTGCAGTTGCAGTTGCCAGCGTTGGTTTCTGGGCAATCAAGTATGCCGGTATATTGGCAAATGCGGAATCCAATCTCAACATGGTTGGCGTAGCGCCGATCGGTTTGCCCTTGGCAGTCGGTGCAGTTTTATTTGGCATTGGGATGGTAATTGCCGGCGGCTGCGCATCAGGAACCTTGATGAGAGTCGGAGAAGGCTTTACCATGCAAATGCTGTCCTTGGTATTTTTCATTGCAGGTTCTTTCTGGGGTGCACATGATATGAACTTCTGGAGCAAATTTAATACAAATGCTCCGAAGATCTTTTTACCGGACGTGTTTGGCTGGTTTGGAGCAATCGTTGTACAGGGATTGATCATTGTTCTGTTATACATAGCAGCTGTCAAATGGCAGGAAAAGAAAATGGGTAGTGCAGATTAAAATAATTTAAAATAAAGGAGAAAATTAAAATGGCTGAATTTACATTAGATTGTCTGGGAGAGGCTTGTCCAGTTCCTCTTATGAAAACTGAGAAAAAAATCAATGAGATAACCGTAGGAGATGTTCTGGTTGTATCCATCGATCATAGCTGCGCAATGAAGAATATTCCTGAGTGGGCAAGAAAACAGGGACATAACGTAGAGATTGAAGAAGTAGATGATGGAGAATGGGAAATTGTCATCGAAAAGACGAAGTAAATAACTTCTGTGAAAGCGGGTGAATAAATTGAAACAATTTTTTATTAAGCTTGGTGATCATCCCATTTACAAGAAGCTGTTAAAAGAACCCTTAACATACGTGGCCGGTGCTGTTTTGCTTGCAGTTTTTCAGATTGCACATTTTGCAGCTCTGGGCAGCGGCTGGGGTGTAACAAGCGCATTTGCCAACTGGGGCACCTGGGTTTACAAGGCTCTTGGCGGTGACGCAAGCGGCTGGGTATATTATGCCTCTGAAAAGATGCAGAAGGAACTAAATACCAGCTTTTTAGCAGACGGTGCTTCCATCCGTAACTTGGGCATTGTACTGGGAGCTTTTGCGGCAACGTTATTTGCATCACAGTTTAAGATCAAGAAGATCAAGTCCTTTCGTCAGGTAATAGCAGCAATCCTTGGCGGTTTGTTAATGGGCTATGGAGCAAGACTTGCAAATGGCTGTAATATTGGAGCGTTATTTACTGCAATTGCATCCTTTTCCTTATCCGGATGGGTATTCGGTGGATTTCTGCTTATAGGAGCTTTTCTGGGAAGCAAATTATTAGCCAAATATTTTATGTAATTGTAATAAGGGGGCGATCATATTTGATTGCCCCTATATAAATATAAGAATATACAGAGAGGAACAGGTTGCAATGACTAAAAAAACAGAATCATATGACGTTGTAATTATAGGGGGCGGAGCAGCCGGCTTAACTGCAGGAATCTATTGCGGCAGAGCCAAGCTGAAAACATTGATCATAGAAAAGACTCTGGTAGGCGGACTTGCCACATATACCAATGAAATAGAGAACTATCCAGGTTTTCCGGAGGGGGCGACAGGCCTTGGGCTGATGGAATTATTTCATAAACAGGCCAAAAAGTTCGGCGTGGAGTTTAAATTAACTGATGTAAGATCCGTATCTCTGGAAGGAGATATCAAGGAGGTAGAAACGTTCCGTACCATTTACCAGGCAAAGGTTGTAATTGTGGGAAGCGGCGGCAAGCCTCGTTTGACCGGTGCAAAAAATGAGGACTTATATCTTTACGACAAAGGGATTTCGTTCTGTGCCACCTGTGATGCAGCGGCTAACACCGGAAAGACCGTTATGGTAATCGGAAGCGGAGATGCAGCTATTGAAGAAGGAATATTCTTAACTAAATTTGCAGATAAAGTCATGGTATCTGTCATGCATGAGGAAGGCAAAATGGACTGCAACGAGATTGCCAAGGCTCAGGCTCTGTCAAATCTCAAAATGGAATTTATCTGGAATACGGTTGTGGACAGTTTTGAAGGAGACGAAAGGCTGAACACGGTGGTGTTAAAAAATGTGAAGACAGAGGAAAAAATCCCTGTACCTGTGGACAGCTGCTTCCTGTTTATCGGCTATCTGCCAAATACAGAAATATTCCGTGACATTCTGGACATGAACCGAGGCGGTTATCTGATAACAAATGAACGGATGGAATCAAATATCCCCGGAGTATTTGCAGTAGGAGATGTTCGTGACAAATACTTAAAGCAGGTTGCAACCGCTGTAGGAGACGGAGCTGTTGCCGGATACGGTGCAGAAAAGTATGTTTCGGAAAGCGAAATATTCGAAAAGCAGATCATGAATGAAGGAAAATCTTCTCTGATATATATTTATAATGCGATCGATTCCCATGCAAGAGAACTGCTTCCGATTTTCAAAGAGTTTGAACAGAATCATAGCGACATCCGTGTATCCTGTATCGACATTTATAAATCAGATGGCATTGCAAAAAGGCTTGCTGTTGAGAATACTCCCTGCATCGTCTGGATTAAAGATAATCAGATTATGGAGAAGTATTATGGTGAGATAACTCCGGAGAGAATAAACAGCATTTGCAAATAGGAAAAATACAATTGAACAGGTTCTTATCGAAACGTCCTGCGGCCAGATTGGCCCAGGGCGTATGTTTTTTTGTTGTACATAGCAAGTGTATATGATAAATTTGGTGGAATCATAAGATAAAAAGAAAAATGCCCCAAAATTATATTTTGGGGCATTTTTCGTACTTAGGGTTAAGCTGTTAACAACACATCGCTAACAGCTAAACTGTTATTTCCGCATTGCCATCCATAGCTTGACACCTCCGTCTATAATGATGTGTTTTTGAACACAATGTTATTATGAGCATTATTTAAAAAAATATGATGGAAATTTTTAGAAAATAAAAAATGCAAGGACACACAGCAAATTAAGTTGTCAGATTTTGTTTAACCTCATCAAATATCGGAGCGGATCTCAAAAATAAATAGACTGCAAAAGAAAAACTCTGAAATTATTAACTTTCGGCATCTTGCGTGATATACTATATTTTATCACATTTGGCAATGATTTCAGGAATAAGATTATATTGGAAGCAGAGGAGAATGATGAAACTTTATAGCAAATATTTCAGAAGATATAAAAAGCCGTTTTTCATAGCCGTTTTGTGTGTAACGCTGGAAGCGGTTTGTGATTTGCTGGGACCTACGCTGATGTCACATATCGTTAACAGCGGAATTGAAAAAGGCTCTCTGACAAAAGTTTATTACTGGGGTATGCTGATGCTCATTGTAACTCTGATCGGTGCTTGCTTTGCCGTTGCACGAAATATATTGGCAAGCAACGTTTCTCAAAGAATGGGAGCGGATTTACGAGCAGACTTATTTGAGAAAATCATGTCTTTCTCGGAAGTAAGTGCGGATAAGGTTGAAAGCGGCTCACTCATAACCAGGATGACAAATGATACTTCTCAAATTATACAGTTTGTAAATGGAATGATGCGCATTTTCCTTAAGGCGCCTGTTGTCTGTATCGGCAGCATAGTACTGGCAAGCCTGCTCAATATCCGGCTCAGTCTCATTATATATGGAGTAGTAGCTGTCGTTACCATATTGATTTACTTTAGTATGAAAATCAGCTATCCAAGATTCTACCAGCTGCAAAAGGCCATGGATCAGGTGAATTCAAAGGTACAGGAATATTTGATCGGTATCCGGCTCGTTAAAGCGTTCGGTACGTTTGGGAAGGAAACAGATAAATTTGAAGAGGCCAACCAGAATTTAATGCAGAAGGGAATCGCCTCCCAAATGGTCATTACAGTTATCTCGCCTCTTTTAACACTGGCTGTGGGCATTGGGACCGCTGTTGTTATTTATATTGGAAGCGGCTTGTTTACGATGAACTTAGCGAATACCGGAGATATTACGGCGTTTACAATCTATATGGCACAGATACTTAGCTCCCTGATTATGATAACCAATGTATTTACCATATTTGTCCGCACCAAAGCTTCTACGGCTCGGATCGGTGAAGTGTTTGACTGTGAAGAAGATTGTTTAAGAAGCAATGAAAACAGAAAACTAAGCGGGAAAATCGCCTTTGAAAATGTTACCTTTGCCTATCCAAACGGCAGCGGAGTTCCGGCAATCAAAGATCTTTCCTTCTCCGTAAACAGCGGGGAGAGCCTTGCGATTATCGGCCCCACCGGGAGCGGAAAATCAACAATCACCTGGCTGCTTCTTCGTTTTTATGATGTGGACAGAGGGGAAATAATTCTGGACAATTTCGATATAACGATGCTGGGAGCAGATGAAGTCCGAAGTAATGTAGCGGTGGTTCCCCAGAAACCAATGCTGTTTTCGGGATCAGTTGCGGATAATCTTAAATGGGGTGATAAACTCGCCGACATTGATGAACTGCGGCATGCAGCGGAAAAGGCACAGGCAGATTTTATCATGCAGATGCCTGATGGTTACAACAGTATTCTTGGAAGCGATGGAGTTAATTTATCCGGAGGACAGAAGCAGCGTCTTTCCATTGCCAGGGGGATACTGAAAAAGGCTTCTATACTGATTTTAGATGACGCAACCAGTGCCCTTGATGCCGTTACTGAGGCAAGGGTACGGGAAGGACTTAAGAATAAAGAGTTTAATCAGACTCTGATTATGATCACACAGCGCTGCGGAACAGCCATGTCGGCGGATAAGATTCTGGTAATGGAGAATGGCAGGAACGTGGGATTTGGCACCCATGATGTATTAATGGAGTCCTGTGAAGTCTACCAGGACATCTATCACACACAGATTGAAAGCGGTAGGGAGGCATAACGTATGGCAGAAAAATATAGTCAGCAACAGCCAAAAGTACCGTCAATGGGGCAGCGGTTTGGGCACGGAAGAGATCGTTTCGCCCCAACTGCAAAACCCCAAAATGCAAAAGGAACTTTGATTCGGATAGTTAAAATCTATATGCGGTGGGGAAAGACCATATTTGCGGCAATCGTTCTGACCGTCCTCTCTTCCTTGATATCAGTGGCGATTCCATATTATGTGGGTAAGACATTCGATACCTTTGATATCGCGAATCGAAGTGTGGACTCAGGCAGGCTGGTTTCACTTCTTGCAATAATATTTAGCTTCTATGTAACCAACTGGCTGCTTAATTTATTAAACGGAGTTATGATGCTGCGGGTCTCTCAGAAGTTGGTTTATACGCTTCGTACTGAATTTTTTAAGAAAATGCAGAAACTTCCCCTTGGATTTTATGATACACGGTCTCATGGAGATACCATGAGCAGAATTACAAATGACGTGGACAATATCAGTTCCACCATAGCACAGACAACGACGCAACTGATCTCCAGCGTCTTAACACTTGTGGGTTCTCTGGCAGTTATGATTCGTTTGAATCTGCCGCTTACCTTTGTGGTCTTGCTGTGCGTGCCGTTAGTTTCTTTATTGACAAAAACGATTGCATCCAAAAGCCGTGCTTATTTTTTTGCACAGCAGAGAAGCCTTGGAGCACTAAATGGTGTCATCGAAGAGAATATTCTTGGTTTAAAAATGGTAAAGGCCTTTGACAGACAAGAAGATGTCATATTGCAGTTTAAAGAAATCAACGAACACTTATGTGAAAGCAGCAGCAAAGCCCAGGTTTGGTCAGGTTATATGATGCCGTTAATGAATGTCATTAATAATTTTGTATTTGCTGTGGTTGCGATCTTAGGTGGTATTCTATCAGTAAGCTATGGCCTGAAGGTAGGTACCGTTGTGAGTTTTTTGAGTTATTCAAAGCATTTTGCACAACCGCTGAATTCGGTGGCAGGTATGTTTAATACGATACAATCTGCACTGGCCGGAGCCGAGCGGGTTTTCGAAATATTGGATTATGAGGAAGAAACCGAAGATCATATCGATGCAGTGGAAATGCAGCATCCAGTTGGAGAAGTTTCCTTTCATAATGTGTGTTTTTCTTATGACAAAACAAAACCGATTCTAAAAGACGTAAGTTTTCATGTAAACCCCGGTGAGGTCATTGCGTTAGTCGGAGAAACCGGTGCCGGGAAAACAACGATTGTCAATCTGTTAACACGGTTTTATGATGCGGACAGCGGTGTAATCATGATTGATAAGGTACCGATCACCCATATCAAACGGGATAGCTTAAGAAGATGCTTCTCCGTTGTGCTTCAGGATACCAGTCTGTTCAGTGGTACGATCATGGATAATATACGTTACTCTAAGAACGATGCCACGGAGGAAGAAGTGATCCAAGCGGCGAAGATTGCCCATGCCCATGACTTTATTGATAAACTTCCAAAAGGTTATGCCACGAATGTCTCCGCAGCCACCGATAATTTAAGCCAGGGGCAGAGACAGCTGATATCCATTGCAAGAGCAGTTCTTTGTGACAGCCCGATTTTAATCCTTGATGAAGCAACAAGCAGTGTTGATACCAAGACGGAGAAAGAGATACAAAAGGCCTTGGTCAGCCTCATGCAGAACCGGACCAGCTTTTTGATCGCCCACCGTCTTTCAACAATCCGCGATGCGGACCACATCATGGTGATTGGTGACGGACAGATTCTGGAAAGCGGGAATCACCAAAGCCTGATGAGAGAGCACGGTCGGTATTATGAAATGGTTATGAGTCAGATGGGTAAGCTATGAGATAATGGAAACAGATAATAAAAGGCCCTGATTAACTTAGGTTAATCAGGGTTTTCCCTATCAATAAGTTTTGCTTGAATGTATTCGCTGGGAGTCAGCATCGTATACTTTTTAAAAACAGTAGAGAAATAGCTGCTAGTATTAAATTTCAACTGCAAGGCCACCTCTGTTACAGGAATATCCTTGAGAAGTAGTGCTTTTGAACAGTTGATTTTTTTCTTATTGATATAATTTCGCGGTGAGATGCCTACGATCCGCCTGAATTTCTGTTTAAACTGTGAGACGGACAAATTACAGATTCCGGCCAGGGTATGCAGTGATAATTCTTCCGTGACGTGCTCCTCGATATACCGGACTGCTGCTTCAATATCGTGGGTCAGATAATATCGATCCTCCTTGGAGGCCGCGATCATTAACTGGAAGAAGATAATCAGAAACCCGGCAATCAGCAGTTGGTTTCCATTGGACAAGGCCAGCTCGAAGGCTTTTTCAATCAAAGGGCGGGTTTCCTTGATATCCGTGGATATGATGTGCCTCTTTATACTTTTTAAATCACGGATTAGTTGTTTTGCAGTTTCCTCATTTAAAAATAATAAGTTTTTCGGATCACTGATATCAACCTGGAGCCAGTACTGTTCGCTTAAGGAAATGGGAACTTCGTTTGTGCTATGGACTTCGTCAGGAAAAGAGATAAAGACATTTCCACCGGAGACTTCATATTCAGATTCCTGTGTAAAGAAGGAAATGCTTCCTTTGGATATAAAGGTAAATTCAATCACATTTTCATGATAGTGGGGTAAAAGAGGAAAGGTCGCGTTGTGGATATTATGCGTGGCAAACAGCCGTATACCTGGTATGTTCAATTCCTGGTGTGTCAGGACGATACGGTCTTCTGAACAGAAATATTCGTCACACAAGTTAATCGGTGAATCCATGGCTATACCTCCCTAAGATTTCAAAATTGTACAGTGTTAAATTAAATTGTAATATAAAATTGCAATTGTTTCAATACCAATATAGAAAGATGTGAGAACAAATCGGTGATAAGGATTATTTTTTATGCATGAGTGAGGAGTGCGATATTACTTATTACAACAAAGAATCAAACATCGTATTCAATAAACAGCATGTAAAGGTACCAATATGGTTTAAGAAAGATGCTGATCCGAAATATGCATGTTACTGCAGTGAAGTTACAGAGGATCAAATTATAAATGCTGCTCTCGTAGATGGAGCTGAAAGTATGGATGAGGTTTTAAAACTCACTGGAGCGATAAACGTTGCACAGTGCCAGAAGAATAATCCACTGGGGAAGTGCTGCCATCAAATAATTCAGGACGCAATTGATAAGGCGCTAGCTATGAAATAATCTCAATTCTTGTTGCCGGATGCCTATGCGGCAGGACTATGAATCATATAACTCTACTCCCCCTGCGATAGACCAGAAAGTCTGATACTTTCGGCTATATTTATTGTTAAGCAATAAATATAATAGCTTTTCTCGGATGCTGTTTGCGTAAAATATTTAATATGTTGTAACCCGGTGTTAGATAGGATATAATATATATAAAAAGCAGCGGCAGAAGGGAGGATTCTGATGGATATAGCAGTAGACGATGTTGCAAAAGAAAAAGCGATGGCACGCTTGTATGAACTTCTGGATTTACAAAAGAAAATGGAAAGAATGTTTGGTGATAAGGAATATAATGTTTTCGTTTTTGGCAGTTATTTGACAACGGCTTATAAAGAAGGAGAGAGTGACATTGATATTGCAATTTATACAGAGAACTTCAATCTTTATAAACGATTATCTCTGTATCTGGAAGAATATTTTGATGAAAAGGGGATAAAGAGCGATATATTTTTTATTGATCTTACCGTTGAAGCTGCTATTTACTGTGCGCCGTTAAAATCCAGAGTTCAGTTTACGGATTATTTTCCAAAAGAGCTTAAAACTTTTGAAGCAAGATGCCGTTGGAAACTGGAAGAAGCTAAGGCGAGGGCTGCAATATGAAATTCAACGAAGATATTTTAAAAGAGCTTAATCTTGAGCCGGTTGTGGAAAAGGAACCAGTCAATGTAATGCAGATCAGCGAAATGCTTCGTTTTTTTAAAGAATGCGCATTAAGAATGATAAGAAAAAGCCAATTGTACGAAGAAACAGAAGATGTTGATATACAAATAGATTGTATTGATATTGTAACTGCAAAGTTAAATGATTTTACACAGGTATTTAAGGATTTGGTTTTATTTATGAGAAAAGAAGAAGGAATTGTTAAAAGTGCTGCTTCTCTTCGTTATTGCATAACCAGTTTTGACTCTTTTGAATTCAGGCAGACAGAAGTTGAAAAAACACTTCTACAGGAATTATTAATACGCAATGAGATTACTCACGATTACTTTAATCGAGAAATACATCAGCAGAAATTAATTTGGATCATGCAGCATTGCATGGAGGGAGCTCTCGATGTATATGACCATATAAATGGTTATTGTACTGAAAAAAACTTGTTGAATAGATATGCAGATAAAAATCTATAAAGAAAATTTTAAATGCTGTTTTCTTGTACATAAGTATAAGAAGCAGCATTTTTTCCTTGCGCTAGACGATCAAACCGGCTGAAAAGACAGATTATGGTCTTTTAGGTCAATTCCTGGTCAATTCCTTAAGGACTGTTCTTCAAATGTAAAATAACTTTCCCATTTGAAAGGGAAAGATGGGTACAAATATTTGAAAATAGCATAGAGAAATTCGTGTTACAAAAAGGCAGAGCGCAGTCCCTGCCTTTTGTGATATATTGAACTTAGCCGGTGGAGAAAGGAGGCACTATGGCTAAGTTTTTATCTTATGAAGACCGTTTGGAGATTGAAAGTGGACTGAAGGAGGATCTGACTTTTACAGAGATAGGCAAGGGGCTGGGGAGGGACAGAACTACGATTACAAAAGAAGTCCGCAACTATGCAGTAGAGCAATGTTCAGGATATTCAATCTATCCTCATAATGTATGTAAGTATCGAAAAGGATGCAGGAGAAAAAAAGTGTGTGGAACAAATGACTGTAAGCATCCAATGGTAACCACATGCAGACTGTGTGAGAGCCTGTGTAACAGATATTGTGAACAGTTTGAGGAAGAAGTGTGTACCAGCAGATTTAAAGCCCCCTATGTATGTAATGGCTGCATGGAAGTGAAGAAGTGTACACTGACGAAGACAGTCTACGACTCATTGGAGGCCCATCGTCAGGCATCTGAAAAGATTGCGGAATCAAGAAGTGGGATTCTTTCTACTGAAGGAGAAATTGCCAGACTGAATGAGATCCTGGTTCCGCTGATCAAACAGGGACAGTCTATACACCAGATTTATTTGAATAATAAGGATGAGCTGATGTGCAGTGAGAAGACTTTGTACAATTACATAGATGGAAGTCTGTTTGATGTGAGGAACATTGATCTCCCACGGAAAGTAAAGTATCGTCCGCGTTATAAAAAGCCAGAACTGAAGGTAGACAGAGGCTGCCGTGTGGGGAGAAACTATCATGATTATGAGGTGTATCTGGAACAGCATCCAGATACAGCAGTGACCCAGATGGATTCTGTAATAGGAAGCAAAGGCGGAAAGGTTCTGCTTACAGTGTTCTTTGTAGAAACGTCCTTGATGATTGCATACCTAAGAGATGCCAATACCTCTAAGTCCGTAATCGATATTTATGATGAACTATATCATAGTCTGGGAGGGCAGGACTTTCGAAAGTTGTTTCCAATTATTCTGACAGACAACGGAAGTGAATTTTCTAATCCTAAGAGTATCGAGTATGGTCCGGATGGAAAAGGATTTCAAAGAACCAGAATCTATTACTGCAATCCAAGTGCACCCTATCAGAAAGCGGAAATAGAGGTAGGTCATGAATTCATAAGAAGGGTATTACCAAAGGGAAAAAGCTTTGATGAACTGACGCAGGATGATATCAATCTGATGATGGATCATATTAATTCCTACAGAAGAAAAAAACTGAATGGAAAAAGTCCGTATGAAGCATTCTGTTTTTATTATGGAAAAGACCTGGCTGATAAATTAGGATGTCACAAGGTTGGCGCCAACAGCATCAATTTAACACCAGGTCTTTTGAAAAAGTAGCAAGATAATCGGAACATGAAACCACCGGCTGGAACGAAAAGACAGATACCAGCAGACGTGAATTTCGGAGTACAAAATTTGTAAGCCAAAAGTGACGTCCAGTTTATGTGCGCCAAAATCATCTTGTTACCTGAGATTATACCATGAAAAGCAAGAGAAAAACGGGAAAGTCATAACAATTGTGGAATTTCGGGTTCAAAAATTGAAGGTTGATTTCAAAATGTGAAACTCGATTACAAATCGGGAAGCTCGGATTGCAATTGACCCTTAAGGACTGTTTCGACATGAACCCGAACATATTGGGAACAGAAAAAGTCCAATTCATAACATCAATGTCCGCTCCTTATTGGATACAGTTATACTTATATTAGGTAATTGGGCGAAAACGTGTAATTATTCATCAGAATGATGGCTGTATATATGCCCTGTTACCCTATAATGAGCTTGCGCTGAAGTGTCGATTATTTATATAATGCGAAACATAAGGAAGATAACACATGTCAAATTTATTTCCAGAGCCGATTAGCAGCCTTCCAGAAGCAGAAATGCCTTTTTCCAATTATCAAGCATATCTTTCTCAAGGAGAGGAACACCAAATTATTTTTATGAAATTTAATGAGGATGTTGATTTGCCAGAACAATCGTATGAAAGTCAATGGGGTATTGTGCTTGAAGGCAAGATTGAACTAACGATAAATGGTGTTAAAAACATTTATACTATAGGCGATAGGTACTTTATTGAAAAAGATGTGAAGCACTCCGGAAAAATATTTGCTGACTATGCTGATATCACTTTTTTTAGTCAAAAGGATAGGTACAATACAAAGCCGAAAGAGCAAAAATGAGCAACTTGCGTAGATGCTGGTTATGAGCATAACCCTTGCTACGCTAAATTAGTATTTAATTGAATTAGTGTACATTGGAAACTGAATATTGATAGTTAGAGGAGTTTCTGGTATTATTAAATAAAGGAAATCTGAATTTGAAAGGGCTGAATATTATGAAAGATTATCAAGAACTAATTG
>Ga0213825_1001786_pt1 | contig 14307 bp, 11 predicted proteins | sample MC6MC0900MG_FD_179896 | JGI IMG/M metagenome (GOLD analysis project Ga0213825, IMG submission 179896) | Enriched soil aggregate microbial communities from Iowa State University, Ames, United States - MC6-MC0900-MG | ecosystem: Environmental > Terrestrial > Soil > Unclassified | place: USA: Iowa... | reverse complement strand
GTAAAAAAGAGGCAGAGAATGACCATGCTTCTATTAAAAGCTTATACTCCAAAGGTTTACATTATCTATTGTTGTTGCTTTATCCTGTAACAATCTACTCATATTTTTACGCAGAGAATCTTATACAGGTTGTTTATCAGCGTGGTAATTTTGATGAAGTTTCAACTGCAATTACTACACCAGTAATGGCAATCTTCTGTTTATCGATGTATTTTTTAGCTGCAAACATGTATATAACGCGTTTTTATTATGCAAAGGGTGACTCAATAGCACCGGTTATCTTCAGCTTAATAAATGTATTCGTTGTTAACATTGCCGTTATTATGCTGCTTGTCGATAAATATGGAGCAGAGGCAATTGCATGGGGTACTTTAGTGAGTTCAGTAACAAACTTTATTATGCTGATTATTTATGCAGCCTATAAGTATGATTTGAAAATGGGTATTTTTAGCAAAGAGCTTCAATTTTTCAGAGCAGTTCCGCCAATGATCATTATCACAATTGTTTTGTATTTTTCAAGTAAGTTTTTAATATTTGACAACAGATATATAACGTTCATTATAAGCCTTGTTATTTTTAGCGCAGTGGTTGTTGGCTCGTACCTATTATTTGGAGTGAAGGAAGTCAAAGAATTTAGTGATAAATTAAAAAGAAAATTTTTAAAGCAATAAAGTAATGGGTATCCGAGAATTCATTTAGGATACCCATTTTTGTTTGGTCTTTATTAAAAACCTTATCCTCTATACTTGTTAATCGGTGTTCTAAAAAATTGTCATATTCATAATGTTTTATAGTAAAAAAATAGGGTCTGTATTATAATTAATTTTATCTCCATTCAGCAGAAGACACCCACCTCTTCAGGTGGTGAGATGAATGCGGTTTTGTTTCCTTTTCAGTGGATGACCAAACACCTACTGAAATAGAGGAACTCAGTCTAAGAACGCCACGTCCTGTGGCAACAACTGAGTGACCAACATCATATTTGCCCAAAGCCTCCGGCGGATGTCACGGATTTTCAAAGGAATGAATTGTGCGCGCACAATTCAAAATCCGGACGCAATTACGCCAAGGCGAAATTGATCCAGTGTCACGGATATTTTGCGAACATTCAAAGAAGTTTGTATTTAAAATAGGGCATATATTTAATATTGCTCAGAGATTATATCTACACAAATAAAGATAAGGTGGAAAGCATGGCAAGAGGTAGAAAGATTAATTCGAATGGTGAACGGAGTAAACAATTATTGCTTGAAAAAGCGATGGAGCTATTTTCTATGAAAGGTTATCATGAGACAAAAATAAGTGATATTGTAAAAGCAGCCAATGTCACACAGCCTACTTTTTATTTATATTTTGAAAGTAAGGATTCTCTCTATAACGATCTGAATAGAAGATTTTTGTATGAATTTGATCAAATCATGAATAAATCATCAGGGCAAGTTGAAAAGGGATTCGCAGGTTTTATAAGAGCATTAGAACAAAAAATAACGCTGATCTTCATCTACATAATCGAAAATCCAACTTTGACGAAAATAGGCTTTTTAGAATCGACCCAGTCACATTTAGTTAAATCTCAACTTTCAGAGCATTTTCTTCATCTTATAAATCTACATGATTGTATGCATATATTACAATCTTATAGAGTTGATAGTCTAATAATGGTAGATAGTTTTGTGGGGTCTTTAGAGCGGTTAATAGTCACCCATTTGTTTGAACAAAAAAAACAGCCAGTTGATTTAGCAAAAGATGTGATTCATTTATATTTTTTGAGAGATTATTCTGGAAATACATAAAAAAATCCGCCTCCTCTATAAAAAGAGATGAGGCGGATTTTTTAGTTTTTCACTGAAATATGCAAGTATATACCTTTTTGAAGCTTACTGCCTGTTTGTTGCTGAACAGACGGATGTACAAGAAGCATATATTCTTGTCCGCTGTTTAGTGGTTGGGATGGCGTCACAAGTAATGAATGGCCATCAACCTTAGTATTGGTCGGTACCTCATCACCACCTAAGGCAACAAGTTGTACACTGCCATCAGCGATTTTAGATGTGAGCGCTTGTGAAAATTTCACCGTAAATGTTTTAGTATTTGCTACATTTTTTAAGCCTGTAAGCTCTTTGTAATCCTTATATTGTTCCTTTAGTGCGTCATAATGAGCCTGGAAAATAGGTGCTGTCTTTGTCGTGATGTTTGGCTTGACCCCTACTTCATTTATTGTTTGACCTAAGGGACCTGTAAATTTCCCTACAGTTAGCTTTAAATAGCTACCATCGTGAAGTTCAAAAAAGCCTTGCATAGCTCCTTTTCCATAGGTTGTTTCCCCATATAAAATAGCATCTTGTTGATCTTGTAAAGAAGCGGCTAGCATCTCAGAAGCACTTGCACTATAACGATTAACTAAAATACGTGTATTCGCAGGAAACTTTTCGTTTTGGCGGACTGCTCGAACTTCATAAGAGGCATGTGCTTCCTCAAGTAAATAGGCAATTTTTGCTTTTGAGAAAAGGCCCGTAATTTCCTCGGCCGTTTCTACATAGCCACCACCATTGTTTTGTAAATCTAAAATAAAGGAAGTTGCACCACGCTGCTTTAATTGAATAAGTGCATCTTTTACAAGTTTCGCCCCATCCTCTGAGAAAGAAGACATGGCAATATAACCAACATCTCCGAATAATAATTCCGATTCCACATTCGGTAGGGTGAATTTTTTTCTTGTAATAGATTTTGTGGAAGTCTTGCCATCTGCATTTTGCAATGTGATATCGACCTTAGTACCTTCATCGCCAACTAATAGGGATGAGGCTTCTTGGGTAGAGCGTCCTACAATAGATTGACCGTTAATTTCGGTAATGATGTCACCAGCGATGACACCAGCGTCAGAAGCACCGCTATTGTCAATTACCTGTAAAATATGAATACCATCCTCATGTTCCTCAATGATAACGCCAATACCAATTGTTGCTAGGTTAATGCTATTCATAAATTCTTCAAATTCCTGTTTCGTAAAATACGTGGAATAAGGGTCTAACATATCAATCATTTCGGGAATTGTTTTTGCGTTTTGCAAATCACCTTTAATCGTACCAACATAATTTTCTTTAATAATTTCTTTGATTTCCTTGACAAGCGGCTGTTCATTGCTAGCTGCTTGCGTGTTGGTAAATGGAATGATGAAAAAACTTAACATAAATATGAAAGACCACACTATTTTTTTCATAGGACACCTCTTTTCTAATACTATTAGTATACATGAATTTCCATATAACCGCGAATAGGAAAGAGGCATTTTAGTAGTACGGGAGAGATTCTATTTTTTAAGAATTTTATGAATTATTAAACCAATAAAAGCACCTATTAATGCGGGTACAAGCCATCCAAGATTTTGCTCATACAAAGGTAGAATTTTTAAGATTCTCTCGTATAGTGATATTTTTATATCCATTTCCTTGAAACCATCATACAAGCTAACAAAAAATGTTGGAATTAATGCTAGAATGTAAACAATTTGTCCACCTTTAAAGAAGTTATCGAAAAGTGATAATACCATTAACACCATAGCCAATGGATAGATCATTAATAAAACTGGCAGAGATGCACTAATAATTGTGGAAAGACCAACGTTTGTAATTGCCGTACTAAAAATAGTGAAAACGATTAGAAATGTTTTATATGAGATTCTTGGGAATAACTTGTTAAAATATTGAGCATTTGCAGTAAGTAAACCTACCGCTGTCGATATACAGGCTAGTAAAATAGTAATAGATAGAATTACGTTTCCTAATCTACCAAATAGTGCTTCTGCTGATTTTGCAATAATATTTCCGCCATTATCTAAGGCGCCGATTGCATCAATACTAGTGTTTCCAATATGGCCAAGTGAGATGTAAACAAATGATAAACCAAGAGCAGCTACAACGCCTGCAAATACTGTTGTATTGACCTGCTTTCTCCTATCGTACATACCCATGCCCTGCAATGCTTGTAAGATAACGATACCGAAAACAAGCGCACTTAGTACATCCATTGTTAAATAACCTTGTACAAAGCCTTCAGCAAAAGGGGTTACTGTGTATTTTCCAACAGCATTGCCGGCTTCACCCATTGGCGAAATAAAGCTTTTAACTGCTAATAATAAAATAACAGCCAAGAGTGCTGGTGTTAGTATTTTACCTACTCGATCTACAAGCTTTGAAGGATTGATGGCTAAATAGAGTATTAAAGCAAAAAATAAAACAGAGGTGATGAATAGCGGTGCCCAATGATCTGTTGCTGCCTCTGGAAGAAAAGGGACAATCCCTATTTCATACGATACGGATCCTGTCCGTGGAACAGCGAAAAATGGCCCAATCGCTAAATAAACAATGGACGTAAAAATAACGCCAAATGTAGGGCTCACACGGTTAGCGAGCAATTGCAAGTCGCCACCCGCTTTTGCTACAGCTACTATTGCAAGTAAAGGTAAACCAACACCTGTTATTAAAAATCCAATCATTGCTGTTAGGATATGCTCACCAGCCTGTTGACCTAATAACGGTGGAAAAATTATATTCCCAGCTCCTAAGAACAAGGCAAATAGAAGTAAACCTACAGCTAAATTTTCTTTGATGAAAAGCATGATGTTTTTCATAAAATTTAAAACTCCTTTAAAATTGAAAAAATAAAACTTTCTAAAAATTTTAAATACAGAAGTGTATATTACCATATTCAGTCTAATCTTGCAATTATAATACTATTGTAATATAGTCGGAATCTGTCATTTCCTATAAGTTTGATAGATTGTTTGAAAAATAGTCAGTATTTCCGATTTCTGAACAATTAAATATCTAGTATGATAGACACACAAGGAATTATTTTAGCATGAACGGAGGCAATTGGGTATGCAAAAATCAAAAAAGTGGAGAATCCTTGCTTTAAGTACTATCGCTACTTCATTTTTCGCATTACAGACTGCAGAAGCAGCAACTTATACTGTACAAAAAGGGGATACCCTATCTAAAATCGCCCAAAACCATCAAGTAACGATACAAGATATCAAAACATGGAATAATCTAACGAAGGATACGATTTATGTAGCCCAAAAACTAGAGGTTACAAAGCAACCTTCGAATCAAGAAGTGAAACCATCAAATCCATCGACATCGACAACAAAACCAGTAACACCATCAAAGCCTATTAGTACTTCCTACACGGTCGTTAAAGGTGACACATTATCCAAAATTGCTAAGCAATATAATGTGACATTAAAAGAGCTAAAGGATTGGAACGAATTAACAACAGATGCTATTTACATTGGACAAGTATTAAAGGTGTCTCCTGTTGCATCCATCCCTGAGGGTGAAACAATACATAATAATGTGACTTCAAATACGGGAACGCCTTCAAAGGTAACGACAAAGGATCCAACATTGAGTGGACAAGCTATCTATAAGAAAACAATTGAGGTAGCTAATTTGTTGGTAGGGACACCCTATCTTTACGGTGGTAATACTCCTGAGGGGCTTGACTGTAGTGGCTTTATTTTCTATGCCTTTAATCAAAGTGGGTTGAAAATTGGAAGAGATAGTAGTGAAGGGTATTTTTATGGAAATACATCACATGTAAAGACCCCAGTAGCTGGAGATTTAGTATTTTTTGAGAACACATATAAAGAAGGAATATCCCATATGGGTATTTATCTTGGGAATAATAAATTTGTCCATGCTGGAACAGATGGAGTTGAAATTTCTGATGTGACATACTCTTACTGGTCAAGCAGATTGGTCGCTTATAAACGATTTGATCTATTGAAGTAAAAAAATCCTCTTATTCTTTGCTGAAAGAATAAGAGGATTTTTGCTTTTTATTGCGTTACGCGTGCTGTCCAGCGGGAAAGATCTGCACCTTTTGGATTGACTAGTTGTGGTGGGAAAATGAATGTCCATGGCTTTGTAGAGTTAGGCTGAACAGTTAAAACAGGGTCCATATTAAAGGAGCCTTTAGCGATTTGTTTACCTCTGGCATCAATTATTTCTAAAGGAAGCTGTTCAAGATTAATAGCTTTACTATGGCCATTACGAATAAAGATAGAGACGTTTAAACTTCCATTGTTAGCAAACTTGGCTTGAAGTCCAGTAAAATTGACTTCTGTTTCGCCTAGCTTTGGCAATGTTTTGACGATTTTAGCAAGCTCTTCTTTTTGTGCATCTGGCAATTGTTTTTCCCATGTTGGGTCTAATTCTAGCTGATGTTCACGTAATGATACTAGATTAAAAGCTAATTTCCAGCCTTCTTCAGGTATTTCATCGACTTTGATTGTTGATTTTTCAAATTCAAATACCCATGGGCGAGCACTTTCAGCGGGGATTGTACCCAGTGCCTTAAAGTCGAACCTTTTCGTTGCTACGAGCTCATCATTTTTATCCATGATGAATAGCTCAATTTCACCTAGCTCAATTTCTTCAGCTAATGAAGAGCGGAAAAATGCACGTACTAACCATTTCCCAGTACGAGGATCTGGATCAATACTAATAGAAGAAAGAGATAATTGGTTAGGCTTAAGCGGCTCTAGTTCATTTGCAAGGAAGTTAAAGATATATTTCTGCTCTTGCGGAACATCCCAATCTGGATGAAATGACAATTTCGTTTCAACATCTCGATCATCGTCTGTATTTTCTACCTTAATATTTTCTAGTAAATCTTTAGAATCAATTGTATTTTCTTGTCCAAGCTTATCGGACTTTTTAAAGAATGAGAATAGACCCATTATTGTTGTACCTCCTGTTCACCTTCAATCATTTTCATAAAGCCTGTGATTTCAATAATTATAGAACGACGTAATTCTTGGAAGTTTTTAGCGAATAGCTCTAAACCTTCACGCTGATAGATACGCATAGGATCTTCTTGTTGATAATGGCGTAAACCAATACCTTCTTTTAAGTGTGCCATTGCCTCTAAATGTTTTACCCAGCCACTATCTAAATAACTCAGCATTACTTGAGGAATGATTGCAATAACTCGGTCGTTTTCTGCGAATTTTTCCATTTTTGCTGTTAGCTCATCCACGGGTTTTTGTAGTGAATCTAAAATTGGGATCACCTTTCCAACCTCTCTATCGATTGTGATGGGTGTAAGGAATAGACTGTTTAATGTTTTTTCCATACTATCATAATCCCATTCAGTTGAAGGTAATTCCTCTGGTGAAGCATCACGTACTGCAAAATCTACTGTTTCGTAGAACATTTGCTTCAATTGTTCTAATAAATCCTCGCCAGCTAAAATTTTGTCACGTAGACCGTAAATAACTGTACGCTGATCATTAATAACATCATCCAATTTTAAATTGTATTCTCGCATTCCGTATTGGGAGCCTTCAACAATTCGTTGTGTGCGGTTAATAAGCTCTTGTACATCTTTGTTTTGGATAATGCCTTTTTCATCAACAACCATTTTTGCAGAGAATTTTTCAACTTCTTCTTTTGCGTAACGTCGGAACATATCATCTTCAATAGAGAGAATGAAGCGGCTTTCACCAACATCACCTTGACGACCTGAGCGACCCCGAAGCTGATTATCTACACGACGGCTTTCATGCTTTTCAGTACCGATAACATATAAGCCGCCAAGCTCAGGTACTTCTTCACCTAGCACAATATCTGTACCACGTCCGGCCATATTTGTCGCTACTGTAATACGTCCTTTTTGACCTGCTTGAGAAATAAGTTCAACCTCTTGCTCAACTGTTTTTGCGTTCAGCAATTGGAATGATAGGCCTTCTTTTTTTAAGTAATCAGCAACTGTTTCAGACTGTAAAATAGATGTTGTACCAATTAAGACAGGTTGTCCCTTCTCATGGCGTTGTTTTGCTTCAGCTGCCACGTACTTATATTTCGCTTCCTGTGTGCTAAATATAATATCAGGCTTATCGACACGTTGGCGTGGACGGTTTGTAGGAATTTGAATAACTTCCATGCCGTACACTTCTCGTATTTCTTTTTCTTGTGTTTTCGCTGTACCCGTCATCCCAGAAAGCTTCGGATACATGCGGAAATAGTTTTGAATCGTTATTTGTGCTTGTGCTTTGTTTTCTTCAGTAATCGTCACACCTTCTTTAGCTTCAATGGCCTGATGTAAGCCATCCGAAAGCGAGCGACCTTCTAAAATACGACCAGTGAACATATCTACAAGCTCGATTTTGTCATCTTTAACAATGTAATCAACATCACGCTTGAACATGACATGAGCACGCACAGCTTGGATAACATAATGATAAAGTGTTTGGTGTTCAAGATCATATAAATTCTCAACATTGAAGGCAGCCTCAACCTTCTCAATGCCCTTGTCTGTTAATGAAGTAGCCTTTGTTTCATCATCAAAGTCATAATCTACTTCAGCTTTGAAACGTTTCGCAAGCATAGAGGCAATACGATGTAGTTCATCATTCGCAGCCATTTTTCCAGCAATAATGAGTGGCGTTTTTGCCTCATCAATTAGTACACTATCAACTTCATCAATAATGGCAAAGTGATAAGGACGTTGAACTTTTTCTGCTAAGCTATGAGCCATGTTGTCACGTAAGTAGTCAAAGCCAAATTCAGTCCCGACTCCATAAGTGATATCTGCATTATATGCTTCTTTTTTTGCATCTGGCTCCATCATTGGAACGTTTAAACCAACTGATAAGCCAAGGTATCGATGAATTTGGCCAACTAGTTCATAGTCGCGCTTCGCCAAATAATCATTCACGGTGATGACATGAACACCTTTTCCTTCTAATGCGCGTACATAGGAGGGAAGGGAGGCGACAAGCGTCTTACCTTCACCTGTAGGCATTTCTGCAATATTGCCTTCCGTTAAAACAAGGCCGCCAATAAGTTGTACATCGAAATGACGCATACCTAATACACGTTTTGAGGCTTCGCGTACAACAGCAAATGCTTCTGGGATGATTGATGTAATCGGTTCGCCTTGTTCTAAACGATTCTTGAAAACAACAGTCATTTCTTTTAATTCTGCATCTGACTTGTTGACATATTTTTCTTCAAGATTATTAATTTGATCTACTATTTTATAGTAGCGTTTTAATTGACGAGCACTAGTTTGCTCATCGTTACGTTTAAAAATTGAGAACATGAAATATACGCTCCTTTTAGGTTGTCTAAATGCTAGACACTTCATTATTCTATCAAATTTTACGAATGGTGACTACATTTGACATACAGTAATCTACCATATTAAAAGTAAGGAATAATTTTTGTGAATTGGTGGAAAATAAATAGAAAAAGTATATTTCGTTGCCGGTTCGTGCTATAATCAATTTGGATTCCAATGTAGATTATTTTTTGAGGAGGAGAGACATGATTTACGTGTCTTTAATAGTAGCATTTGTTGCTTCCATATTGTTAACTCCACTAGTTAAACGATTAGCGTTCAGAATAGGTGCGGTTGATGCACCAAACTATCGAAAAGTTCATGCACGAATTATGCCAAGACTTGGCGGATTGGCGATTTTCCTTGCTTTTTTAATAGGTGTTGCCATACTGTATCCTTATTTAACTTCAAACGGTGTACTACCATGGAATGTTAGTAAATATAGTTTATTGGCAATCATAATTGGTGCCTGTATTATTGTAGCAACAGGCGTTATAGATGATATGCATGAGATTTCTGCAAAGGCCAAAATGCTAGGTCAGCTTGCAGCAGCACTTATTATTATTTTTGTGGGTGGTATTCAAATTGACACAATTAACTTACCATTCGTCGGAGTTTTAGATTTTGGATTACTAAGTATTCCTTTAACAATTTTGTGGATTGTTGGCATTACAAATGCTATAAATTTAATCGATGGCTTAGACGGTCTAGCTGCAGGTGTTTCAACGATTGCCCTTATAACATTAGCAATCATGGCCTTTATTATGAGCAATATGTTTGTTTTGGTTCTTGCGGCTATATTAGCAGTAGCATCATTCGGCTTTTTATTTTATAATTTCCACCCTGCCAAAATCTTTATGGGTGACACAGGAGCGCTGTTCCTCGGATTTATGATTTCTGTCCTTGCATTACTTGGATTTAAAAATGTCGCATTCGTGGCTTTAATTATTCCAGTAATCATTTTGGGAGTACCAATTTCTGATACATTCTTTGCAATTGTTCGCCGTGTACGGATGAAGAAGAAATGGTCTGATCCAGATAAATCACACTTACATCACCGTTTACTGGATATGGGCTTCACACATCGCCAAACAGTGCTTATTATTTATGGAATTGCAATGATGTTTGGTTTAGCAGCCATCATTTTCTCCATGGCAAAAGTATGGGGCGCTATTTTACTAATCGCTGTTATCTTAACGGCTCTTGAAATCTTTGTCGAAGTCATTGGACTAGCAGGGAAAAACTACAAACCATTACTGAACTTTGTTCGGATATTTAATAAATAAAATATTAAGCAATCATACATGTTTATGTGTGATTGCTTTTTTTGGTGATTGAAAATAGCGAAGGTCTAGCTATGAAATTGAATCAAGAAGTCTCGAGGCGTAGAAGAAAACTGCTCTAATAGGGTAATGTTCAGGTCGCGAGGAAAACTGCTGATCAGATAGCGAGGGAAACGGCCCAGGTGTGATAGGAAATTGCTCAGGTAGCGGGGAAAACTGCTCAGGTCCGGTTGGGAATTGCTCAGGTAGCGGGGAAAACTGCTCAGGTCCAGTTGGGGATTGCTCAGGTAGCGGGGAAAACTGCTCAGGTCCGATTGGAAATTGCTCAGGTAGCGGGGAAAACAGCTCAGGTCTGGAAGGGAATTGCTCAGGTAGCGGAGAAAACAGCTCAGCACCAAGTGAAAATCGCTCGGGTAGGTGAGGAAACTGCTCAGGGATAGATGAAAATCGCTCAGGAAGTGATGAAAACCGCTAAGATTGCCAAAATCAAAGCCCCTATAACCCAAGATAGCGAGATACAATGAATCGACACAAAACAAAAGTATCTCATATAAAAAGCCTTTCCACAAAATATAGTGGAAAGGCTCTTATTTTAGTTATTGGGCGTTTCTATTATCTGCTTCCTCATCTCCAGCCGCGTTCACTTTATCATGATTATTATTCGTTAAGCTAGAGGACGTTTTATTAGCATCAAGATGGTTGTTAAGTATTTCAGATACTTCATCAACCGATTGCTGATTTAATTGATAGTAATAAACACCAGTAGACATATCATCAACACCATCTAATGTTAAAGAATCAATACGCGGCATGCCTTGTGTTAAATAGGATAGGAATGACTTCATTTCAGTAAATGTCATATTGGTCTTCATGTTATCACCAAGTGCTCTAATAACATCATCGTATTTTGTAATGGATTTAACAGAAGCAACTTTATTGATAATGGCTGTTAATATTTCTTGCTGACGTTTGCCACGTTCAATATCACTATCCTGCTTACGTGTTCTAGCTAGAGCTAGAGCTTGACTACCATTTAAATGCTGTAGACCAGGTTGTAGATTAATGGAATTTCGGTCGAATTCATCCTTTTCGTGTAGCTTATATGGTACTTCCGCTTCGATGCCATCTAATGCATCCACCACATCGATAAAGGCATTAAAATTCATACGAACATAATAATCGATAGGAACATTTAATAGCTTTTCTACTGTATCGATTGTTGCCAATGTGCCACCGTATGCATGAGCATGAGTAATTTTATCCTCATAGCCTACTTTTGGGATAAAAACGTATGAATCGCGAGGAATGCTTAACATTTTAATTGTTTTAGTTTCATTGTTTAGTGTTGCTAAAATAAGAGCATCGGAACGAGAGTTATCAGAACCTTGACCTCGATTTTCGCTATCATCCACGCCCACAAACAAGATGGATACATTATCATGTACAGGCTCTACTTTTTCTTCTCGTAGTGTAGAAACATCTCGACCTTCTAATTCTTCATGTGCTGAATTTGCTGCATGCTCCGCTTGCTTTGTGATATAGACACCATAAGCTGATGCGCAAATTAGTAAACTAGCCACAAGAAGAAGGGAAACTTTTATAATTAAAGAAGTTTTAGAGCGCTTCTTGTTTTTATTATTTATTCTATTTTTCATATTTAGTATATTCTCCTCTGAATTTTGGGAATAATAGAGCGATGAAACTAGTTTTTTATCAAAGAACCTAAAAGAATGTGTGATTGATAAAATAGCTCAATATTAAAATTATACTATGGATATTAAGCTTTCGACAATTAAAACTATTTATTTCACAACAAATTCGATAAATCGAGCTTCTTCAAAAGAAATTTTCGCTTGCCCATTTGTCATTTCTGTTATCCAGTTTCGGAACTGTTCTTCCTCTTCTTTTAGCACAGATACAACAATTTCTACGCCTTCCAAATATCGAATTTCTTCTAACGTATACGAAGAACCTCGAATTTCGTTTTCTACTTTACCTAGCCAAGTGTAGTCAATGGCGATTTTCATAAAATGATGAAGTTTGCGTTCAACAACCTGTGCTGCAAGTAATCCTTCAGTTGTTGCTTTACCGTATGCACGGATAAGACCGCCACCGCCAAGTTTTATGCCACCAAAGTAACGTGTAACCACAACGACTGTATCCTTTAAGCCCTGTTTCTTTAGGACCTCTAACATAGGGACGCCAGCTGTACCACTAGGTTCCCCGTCATCATTCGCTTTTTGAATATGATCATGCTCACCAATTAGATAAGCAGAGCAATTATGTGTCGCATTATGGTGCAATTTTTTTATGCGATCAATAAAAGAAATTGCATCCTCTTCCGTTTCTGCACGTTCTATATAAGTAAGGAAGCGTGATTTAGAAATTACAATTTCGCTTTCTCCATATCCTTTTACAGTTAAATAATTTTCTCTCATATGTGACATTCTCCTTTAATCTAGGGTTTTATTCTATAATTTTCATGAAGAAAAAGCATTAATTTTTATCATTGTGATGCTATAATAGGTGTAGACTGTAGAATATATGAAATTGGTCTATTAGAATAGTAAGTAATCATAAGACATTAGACTGGGGAGTACACTATGTTTTCAAATGATACCTTCGATTTAAAGTCGCTTGATGACGTATTTAATCGAATGTTAGAAACAATCATGAGCTCTAAAGATGATATCTTTATTATAAGTGAACAAAGCCGAAGAAGCTTTGAAGATATGCAAAAAGAGCTAGAAATTGTTAGAAAACAAATTTCAATTGTCATTGAAGAAGGCGATGCTTTAGAAAAAAGTACACAGCTTGCAAAGCAAAGACTTGTTTTAGTAAGTAAAGCTTTTGATAATTATACCGAAGAACAAGTTAGAGATGCATATGAAACTGCGCATGATTTTCAAGTAAAGCTCTCCGTTATTAGAACACAAGAAAAGCAGCTACGTGATAAAAGAGATGATCTCGAGAGAAGATTAAGAGGTTTACTCGATACGATAGAACGTGCAGATCATATTGTCAATCAAGTAAATGTCGTTTTGAATTACTTAACGTCAGATTTAAAAAATGTTGGACGGGCACTTGAGCAAGCAAAGATGAAGCAAGATTTTGGTATACGTATTATCGCTGCACAGGAAGAAGAGCGAAAACGTTTATCGAGGGAAATTCATGATGGACCTGCTCAAATGCTAGCAAATGTATTAATGCGTACGGATTTAATTGAAAGAACATACCGTGAAAAGGGTATTGAATATGCTTTGGCTGAAATTGCTGATTTAAAGAAAACCGTGCGTAATGCATTATCCGAGGTACGACGTATCATCTATGATTTAAGACCAATGGCACTTGATGATTTAGGAATTGTTCCGACATTAAAAAAGTATTTATCGACAGTGACAGAATACAATCCTGGTGTTGAGATTCATTTCCAATCGAGCAGCACTGAAAAGCGTATACCTTCTAATTATGAAGTCTCTATTTTCCGATTAGTGCAGGAATGTGTCACTAATGCCATGAAACACGGAAAATGTAAGGATATTTGGGTGAAACTTGAGTGGCTGAGAAATGCCGTAAATATTGTCGTCAAGGATGATGGTATAGGGTTTGACCCACAAGTAGTGAAAGACCATTCATTTGGGATTTTAGGAATGCGGGAGCGTATCGAAATACTGGATGGTACAATCTCAATTAAAAGTGAAATAAACCGCGGCACTACGGTACTATTTAAAATTCCGTTAGAAGTCGAATAAAAGTAATTGTTGTAGAAATCTAGGGGGTAAAGACAAATGACGAAGATTATTATTGTAGACGATCACCAGCTATTCCGTGAAGGAGTAAAACGTATTTTAGATTTTGAAGATACGTTTGATGTAGTAGCAGAAGGTGATGATGG
>Ga0213825_1001775_pt1 | contig 14356 bp, 11 predicted proteins | sample MC6MC0900MG_FD_179896 | JGI IMG/M metagenome (GOLD analysis project Ga0213825, IMG submission 179896) | Enriched soil aggregate microbial communities from Iowa State University, Ames, United States - MC6-MC0900-MG | ecosystem: Environmental > Terrestrial > Soil > Unclassified | place: USA: Iowa... | reverse complement strand
CGGGATTGATATGTCTCGCAAAGAAAAGCTGCCGAAGCGGATCAAGAATGCCGCATCGATCATCATCCCGCTCATCCTTTCAAGTCTCGATAAGATTGAAGTGATCAGCAACGCGATGGAACTGCGTGGCTTTGGAAAAAACAAAAAACGGACCTGGTACCGGGCCCGTCCCTTTCAAAAAATCGACATTGTCACCATCATCCTATTCATACTCATTCTAGCGGTATCACTATTCGTCACTTTTCACGATGGTGACCGGTTCTATAATCCATTTTGAGCAATTATTGAAGCAGCAAAGACACACTTACATTGATATCTTTTATCGTAATTAATGAGATCTAGGTCAATTTTGATGATTTAATTACTCGGCAAAAAAGCACCCTTTCCTTCAAAATGCTTGAAGAAAAGGGTGCTTTTGAATTATTAGAGAACTTTTGCAGTGCGCATTATTAAATACGGGGTCTTTCAAAAATAATTTCAAAAAATGAAGCAGCACCATATCCAGATGTAACCGGAGCGAATAATTGGACGAATCTCCAACCATCCTCTGCATGATTGGCTATGATATCATGATAATCTTCTTTCGGCGTATTATTCCATTTACTAAGTTTAATTTTTACTAATTTATATTCGTACATTATTCAAACCTCCAAATTGAGTAATAGTAGTTATTAAACAGATAAAGTTTAGGTAATAGTTTCGGAACCTTATAAATGAGTTAATTAAATGCTATTTAATTTTGTTTGGGTAATAATTTTGGAAGGGTCTTCACCTTGCTGAACAAATACTTTAAGTTCAGGCACTTGCTTTTTCTTTAGGATCTGTTAAACTAGCTTGTTGATTTCCGTTCCAGGCGCTCGCTTTCCGCGGGCGGGTCCGAGAGCCTGTCTAGCTGCAGCGCCTAGCCCCTCGAGGTCGCTTCGGTCCTGCCGCTGAAGTCAAAGAACGACTTCAACGTCAGGACCTCCAGCGCTTGTCGGGGCTGGACAAGGCGCTTCCGCTTTTCCTTCTCCTCGGCGCTTTAGCGCCTGCGGGGTCTCCCGTGACCCGTCAATCCCGCAGGACATTGAATAAGCTTCCTTGAATAATCACCGCACGAAGGAAATGCGTTAGCATTTTCGAGGAGTCTCGCGCCCTCCACTCCAATCAACAGGGTGTAAAATCAGCAATGAACATTAACAGAGCCTTTACTTAAAATACGTATTGAATAACAAAATTGCTAATAAACAGAAGGGCAATCAAATAAAGCGCAGGGTGAACTTCCTTTCCTTTCCCCAATAAAAGCTTCATCAATGGGTACAGAATAAATCCGATGGCCATACCATCCGCAATGCTATAGGTTAGTGGGATCAATACAATAATTAAAAGTGCCGGAAAGCTCTCTGTAAAGTCATCCATTGAAATATGAACAATGTTTTGCAACATAAGAACCCCTATTAATATCAGAATGGGGGAAACCGCACTTGCGGGAACCATTTTTATAACTGGTATAAACAAGAACGAAACGAGAAACAACATTCCGGTCACAATGCTGGTTAACCCTGTTTTTCCACCAGCCGCAATTCCAGCTGCTGCCTCCACTGATGCAACAGTGGGACTAGTTCCAAAGATTCCGGAAGATAAGACCGAAACGGCGGTAGCCTGAAGTGATTTCTTACTGCTCCCAGGGCTTTTTAACATCTTGCTATGTCCATGAATCAAGCCTATATTTTCAAACACAACTACCATTGCAAAAGAGATGGAAGTTAGCCAGAATACGATATTACCTGCTTGTGACCACGAAGCTTGACCAAAAACGCCAAGGTATTCATGAAAAGATGGCATTGAAAGGGAAATCCCCTCGAAAGTAGTCCCTCCAAGCCAAATCGATAACAACGAGGTAATCATAATACTTAATAAAAGGTTTCCCGGTACATTTTTAATAAATAATAAAACCGTAATAATCAAACCAATTAATGTGGTGATTGCGGAGGGGTTGCTTAAATCTCCAATTGCAAGCAGGGTATGCTCAGAATTCGTAATAATACCAGCATTGTCAAAACCAATTAATATCAATAAGATTCCGATTCCAATGGTAATGGCTTCTTTTAAGGAATTAGGAATGGAGGATGTAATTACTTTCGCCATTGGTGTAAAGGCAATCACCATGAAGATCAGTCCTGAAACGAAAACCATCGCCAATGCTTCCTGCCAAGTAAATCCCCCAGATTGAATGATTGTATAAGTAAACATCGCATTGAGACCCATACCAGGAATGAGGAGAAGAGGGGTATTACTCCATAAGCCGACTATGATGCATCCAAAAAAACTGGCTAATATGGTCGAAATGATTCCCGCTTCCATCGGAATTCCTGCTACTGCCAAAATCGTTGCATTGACAATTATGATGTAAACCGCAGTTAAATACGAAGTAAAACCCGCAGAAAATTCTTTTGCAATTGTCGTACCATGTTGATTTAACTTAAAAAAACGTTCCATGTTCATCACCTTTCTATTTACGATGAAATCGATAGTTATCATAACATAGACATTTTATATATTAAAAATATATAATTTATATAAAAACCATATATTTTTTAAATGGAGTGAAATATCAATGGACATTAAACAATTACGGTATTTTATAGCCATAGCTGAGGAAAAGAATATAACAGCCGCTGCTAATCGGCTGCATTTGTCTCAACCACCGCTCAGCATAATGTTGAAACAATTAGAGGATGAGCTAGGAGTTAAATTAATCGAGAGAAATGGAAAGAGTATGGAGCTAACCGATAAAGGCAATGTACTCTACAAAAGAGCTTTGCATCTCATGAATAGTTTCGAAGAAATAAAAAATGAATTACAGGATACAGAGGAGGGAAAAAGGGGCGCTCTAGATGTGGGAATCAATACCTTATCGGTTTCGGGATTTTCGGAAATGCTCCAATCCTTCCACAAAAATCATCCCCTTGTTTCCTTAAAAATTGTTCTAAATGACTCCTTTTATTTAGCAGAATTGGTAAAAACGAGGGCTATTGAAATTGCATTTGTACGTCTTCCACTTGAATATCGTGGTTTGACATTTCATCATCTTATTAATGAGCCCTTTGTTTTCGTTAGCAATAAGGAAGTACATAGCATATCTTTAGAAGAGATTTCGCATATGCCTCTTATTCTTCCTAGTACAGAGGGCTTGGGCATCTATAATACTATCCTTGAAGAATTTACTAGACAAAAGCTTCCACTAACAAGTATTGCGGAGTGCTCTGATATGCATGTATTAATGGAACTCGTTAAGGGAGGAATGGGGGCAACGATTGTGCCAAAATCTGTTTTTGATGTCTATGGAACCAAAAATCTTTACCGGGCACAAATAAGCAATGCCAATATGACCTCTTCATTAGGAGTCATTTGGCTTGAACATCATTTTGTCTCTACACCTGCTAAAAATTTTATGGAGCTTGTAAAGGAATACTACAGACTTTCACAACTTTAACCATCTTTACCTAGCTTCACCTATTCTTTAATAGCAAAATAATGAAAGAAGGTGATTTTATTTTTTTTAGATAGCCCAGATCTTGGGTACCTCGGTATAATCCGCTAATTGTCACATCTTTTTCTAAAGATTCACTGATTACCCTTACGATCGCGCTTCGCTCCAATCAACAGCCAAGTTTAACAGAGCCTAAATTTAATAGAAATTAAGATATCAATAATATATAATACTAAGTATCAATAGTCATTCTATTTCTATTTACAGCAATACTTAGTATTATATGTTGTTGTAATTTAGACTATTTTGAGTTATTATAATTTTTAAAAAAAGTAGAGGTGGAAAAATCATACAGACAAAGCCAGCTTATCAAATTATTTATGACACGATTCACCAAAAAATACTCGATGGTATTTTTCAAGCAGGTGACATTTTGCCATCGGAAGTTGAGTTAGAGAAGATGTTTAATGTGAGTCGAACACCTGTAAGGCAGGCATTAAAACAACTTGAAATTAATCGGCATATTTACAGGGTGCAAGGTAAGGGATCATTTGTAGCAAATCAGCAGCCAAAAGAACCATGGACGAGCATGTCGGGGTTTCGAAATCAATACAGTACCGATTGGGAGAAAATATCCGTAAGAACAATCGAACTGAAAAAAGTAGTAGACCCTCATTTTAGTAGTCTTCTACAAGTAGGGGCAAATGAAGAATTGATTTATTTGAAGAGAATTAGGTTTTTGAATAATCAGCCAATGTTTTATCTAGAACATTTTATTCGTCCCATATTGCCCATTGAGGTTTATCAAGAAGATGGGGCATTCTCTTCTGTCCAAAAGTTACTGGAAGAAAAAGCCGGTATCGAGTTCTTAGAAGTTGAGGACGAATTAGAAGCAGTAATAGCTGATCCTTATATTTCCGGTGCATTGCAAATTCCCAATTCATCAGCAGTCTTAAAAGGAACCAGGTTTTCCTATACAGAAAATAAGACGCCAATCGATCTGAATATTTTTTATATAAACACAAATAACTGGAAATATTATTCTCTTTATAAATATTAACCATTCTGGATATCTAAGAATGTTATAACGTCAAAAATGAGACAAAAAGCACCTATTTAAATGTTAAGTTTAAAAAACTGCATTTGATAATGGTGTTTTTTTCATTAACTAAAAATATCTAGGAGTAACACGATATAAAAATAATCATTAAAGAAAAAAGCTAAATTGAAAATTCTATCTTAACTAAATAAATAATACTTAGTATTATATCTTGTTGACAACTAGTAATCCTATCATTTATTATTTAACTATTCTCATCTATCAGAAAATAAATAATATTATTTATTCGGTGGATGTGATTTCAACCATTAATCTAACAACAAAAAGAAAGGGGATTTTTTATGTTTAAGTTTACGATGAAAAAACTATGGATGTTAACTGCATTAATCGGACTGCTGTCTATTGTCATGATGGGGTGTAGTAGTGAAAGTTCTAATACTAGTGCTGATGGAAAGAAAGATGGGGCAACAAAAATTAGTGTTTCAGCATTAAATAATTATCCGCCTCTTATGTTCAAAAAAGAAGGTAAGCTTGTTGGCTTTGAACATGACGTATTGGAAGCGATTGCAAAGGAAGAGAATCTTGAAATTGAATATAAAGAGATGAAATTTGATGGTTTCATTCCAGGATTGCAATCAAACCAGGTGGATGTTGCATCGTCATTACTAATACGTGAAGAACGGAAAAAAGTTGTAGACTTTGCAGACGTATTCTTAAAATCCGGACTTGTATTGGTTGTAGCCAAAGATAGTCCAATTCATTCATTAGAAGATCTGAAAGGAAAAACAATTGTTGCTACACAGGGCTCTACAACTTTAGAAAAGGCAAAGGAATTGGCAGCAAAGTATGGTGGGGAAGCAAAGCCTTTAAAAGAAACTGATGCCCTTTACACGGATGTAGAAAATGGGAACTCAGATGCACTTGTCCTTAACTCGCCAACTGTTGACTACCGTTTAAAAGTGGATGGAGACAACGTTAAATTCAGAATCGTAGGAGAACACCTTACTGTTGATGAACATGCTTTTGCTGTTAAAAAAGGAAATAAAAAATTAGTAGAAAAAATTAATTCAGGATTAAAGACTATTAAAGAAAATGGAGAATTCGATAAAATTCATGCTGAATGGTTTGGTAAATAACAACTTACATAGGGACTTGGAATAAACGTTGAATTTATAACATGTAAAATTATAGAAAAGAGGTGTTCTTTTGGAAACATCACTAAAAGTAATTGAAGAAGCATTGCCATACCTCTTGCAAGGCTTGTACATGACGGTATTAATCTCTATTGTATCAATAATTATATCGCTTGTAATCGGGTTAGTTGCTTGTTTTATGCGAATGTCAAAGTATGCTATTTTACGATATCCTGCTGCCATATATGTTAACATCATTCGAGGTACCCCAATATTGATTCAAATATTATTTATCTATTTTGGAGCACCATCGGTGTTAGATATACATCTTTCCGCTTTTGCTGCAGGGCTAATTGCAATAAGTTTAAATATTGGAGCATATAATACGGAAATTTTTCGCGGCGGTATCGAATCTATAAGTAAAGGGCAAATGGAAGCAGGAAGATCACTTGGCTTTTCATATGCACAAACAATGGCTTTTATTATTTTACCTCAAGCTGTACGTCGAATGATCCCTTCATTCGTTAATCAATTGACACATGCCATTAAGGATACATCCATGCTCTCTGTAATAGGAATAGCAGAATTGACAATGGTTGGACAGTCGATTTATGCAATGAACTTCAGGTCTTTTGAAATATTGACAATGGTAGGTTTATTCTACTTTATTACGATTTATACTGTTTCTCTTATTTCAACTAAGATGGAACGGAGGTTTGTGATTACATGATAAAAGTTAATAATCTATCTAAATCATTTGGAAACTTAGAAGTTTTAAAGAATATTAGTACAAATATTGCACCACAAGAGGTAGTTTGCATTATCGGTTCTTCGGGTTCTGGAAAGAGTACTTTCTTGAGATGTCTGAATCTCTTGGAAGAACCTACAAGTGGAGAAATTATCGTTGAAGACGAAAACATCGTAGAAAAAGATACGGATATAAATAAACTCCGTCAAAAAATGGGGATGGTTTTTCAACAATTTAATCTTTTTCCACAAAAAAGTGTCATTCAAAATATTACTTTAGCTCCAATGAAATTAAAAAAGAAATCTAAAAAAGAAGCGGAAGCGCTGGCGATGGAATTATTAAAAAAAGTAGGGCTATCCGAAAAAGCTGACGTATATCCTACTAATCTATCAGGTGGTCAACAACAGCGAGTAGCTATTGCCAGAGCATTGGCGATGGAGCCTCATGTCATGTTATTTGACGAACCGACTTCTGCACTCGATCCTGAAATGGTAGGAGAAGTTCTGAGAGTTATGAAGCAGCTTGCCAAAGAGGGGATGACAATGGTTATCGTAACTCATGAAATGGGCTTTGCTCGTGAAGTCGCAGACCGAGTAATTTATATTGATGGTGGAAGAATTGTGGAGGAAGGGAATCCAAAGGATTTATTTTCAAATCCAACTCATGAGAGAACAAGGGCCTTTTTATCAAAAGTTTTATAATGTATCTAAAATAACCCTTCGTTTTTCAAAAGTTATCTAATTATAACGAAAAACGAAGGCTACTACTTTAAAGTACTCAAAATTTTTTTGAATAACTTAGTATACTAAGTATGATATTTGTGAAAGGGGAAGTCATATGACCAAAACTGTCCTATTAATTGAACCTACTATTCGTCCGATCGGAGTAGATTATTTAACTAACAATTTTAATGTAGTAGTAGCACCAAATGGTTTAGAAGAAACGATTATTGAATATATAAATGAGCATAAAGCTCATGCAGTAATTATTAGAACAGAAAAAATCACGAAAAATATTTTAGAGCAATGCCCTACTTTAGAGGTTATCGGTATGCATGGAGTTGGGTTAGATACTATTGACGTCCCAAGCGCAACAGAGCATGGAGTAATGGTATTGAATGCTCCTTTCAGTAATTATACATCAGTAGCTGAACACTCCATAATGTCGATTCTCGCACTGAGTAGAGATTTAAGAGTCAGCGATCAAAAAGTTAGAAATAACGAATGGAACCACAGGGAAGTTTATTTTCCAATGGAAATAAACGCTAAAACACTTTTGATTGTTGGAATGGGTAGAGTGGGACAGGATTTAGCAAAAAAAGCGAAAGCCTTTAATATGAATGTGTTAGGATTTGATCCATTTTTATCAGAATCAGAAATGAAGCTGCATGGTGTAGTAAAGATAGATAATGTGAACTTACATCTTCCACAATGTGACTTCATCTCATTACATGCACCACTTACAAAGAGTACCAATCATCTGTTTTCTTATGAACAATTTGATTTAATGAAAGAATCCTCGTTCATTATTAACTTAGGAAGAGGCTCATTGATAAATGAAGAAGCACTGTTAGATGCCTTAGTTCATAAAAAAATAGCCGGTGCCGCATTAGATGTATTAGAACAAGAGCCTCCAAATAGCGATAATCCCTTGTTTAAATTAGAAAATGTAATCCTCACCCCTCATTTTGGCGGCGATACATTAGAAGCAAAGGATAGATGCTCTGAATCCATAACAAAAGAAGTTGGTTTAGCTCTTCAAGGTAAAACATCTCGAAATTTAGTGAATCTGCAAGTTTTAGGTATTGCAAGGGCATTTAAATAAAATTAATTAGAAGGAGTTAAATAAAATGAGATATCAAGGAATTATGACTGCTTTAGTTACACCGATGGATGAAAATGGTTTAGTTGATAAACAAGGATTTGCAAATGTAATTCAAGATCAATTGAATAACAATATTCATTCTTTACTCGTATTAGGTGGAACAGGTGAATATACTGCCCTTAATATGGAACAACGAAAAATAGCAATTGATGTTGCGATAAACGTAGTTAATGGCAAGGTACCGGTAGTAGTCGGTTTGCTTTCTCCTGGGTTGGGAGACAATATTGAATTGGGAAAATATGCAAAACAAGCTGGTGCAGATTCTGTAATGGTCGTTACTCCGTTTTATGTAAGCCCGACAAAAGAAGGTTTCATTCAATACTATGAGGCACTTGATAAAGCTTTGGATATACCTATTATCCTTTATAATATTCCGTATAAAACAGGCATTAGTATGCCGAATGATGTAGTGGAAAAAATAGTGGAAAAAATTTCGAACGTAGTAGCAATGAAAGTTTGTTCCGATAACATGGGAGATGTAATTGAATTAATCCAAACTGTTGGAGATAAAATCTCCGTTCTTTGCGGGGAGGATTATAGAGCGGTTTCATCATTTATAGCAGGAGCACCTGGTGCTATTACGGCCTCTTCCAACCTTATTCCAGACGTTTGGGTGAAAATTTATGATTTGGTTCAACAAAAAGAATACGATGAAGCCGTAGAGCTTCATAAAAAGTTTTTCCCACTCATGAAGGCGCTATATAGGGAAGGAAATCCAGGCCCTCTAAAAGCAGCATTAAATATGATCAGAATACCAGTTGGTTCTGTCTCAGTTCCATTATTAGATCCTTCACCTAATGTAGTAGAGGAAATTAAGAGTAAACTGGAAGATCTTGTCGTACCCGTAAGATAACTATTAGACGGAGGTTACTCAAATGGTAGTCGAATATAAACACGAACCTTTTACGGATTTTACTAAAGAAGAAAATAAAATGGCATTTGAAGAAGCTCTTCATTTAGTAGAATCATATCTTGGAAATGACTATGAGTTACTCATAGGAGGAGAGCGTATCTCCACTGAAGACAAGATTGTTTCTTACAATCCTGCTAATAAAGAAGAAGTAGTTGGCCGTGTATCAAAAGCCAACCGCGAGCTAGCTGAAAAAGCGATGCAAGCGGCTGTGGAAGCGTTCAAAACATGGAGAAAAGTAAAACCGGAGTCACGTGCAGATGTATTATTTAAAGCAGCTGCCATCATTCGCCGCCGCAAGCATGAGTTTTCTGCATTATTAACGAAAGAGGCAGGAAAGCCATGGAGAGAAGCAGATGCGGATACAGCAGAAGCAATCGATTTCTTAGAATACTATGCCCGTCAAATGTTAAGAATTAAAGATGGCATGCCAGTGAACAGCCGTCCAAACGAATCCAATCGTTATGACTACATTCCATTAGGAGTTGGAATTATCATTTCTCCGTGGAACTTCCCATTAGCAATCATGGCTGGAACAACTGTGGCTGCGATTGTTGCTGGAAATACTGTTCTGTTAAAGCCAGCATCAACTACACCAGTTGTGGCAGCTAAATTCGTTGAAGTCATGGAAGAAGCAGGTCTTCCTAAAGGTGTTCTAAACTTCGTACCAGGAAGCGGTGCTGAAGTTGGCGATTATTTAGTGGACCACAAAGATACTCGGTTCATCAGCTTTACTGGATCCCGTGATGTTGGTCTTCGCATTTTCGAACGAGCTTCTAAGGTGAATGAAGGTCAGATTTGGATGAAGCGTTTGATCGCTGAGATGGGCGGAAAAGACACGATTGTAGTAGATAAAGAAGCCGATCTTGAATTAGCAGCTACGTCCATTGTATCATCTGCATTTGGCTTCTCTGGACAAAAGTGCTCTGCGTGCTCACGTGCTGTAGTGGTTGAAGACGTATACGACCAAGTGTTAAATCGTGTGGTTCAATTAACAAATAAATTAACACAAGGTGATCCAGCAGACTATGCGAATGACATGGCAACTGTTATTGATCAAAATGCATTTGATAAAATCATGAGCTATATTGAAATTGGCAAGCAAGAAGGAAAGCTTATGACTGGGGGAGAAGGAGACAATTCAAAAGGCTACTTCATTAAACCGACTGTATTCGCAGATCTTTCACAAGATGCACGTATCATGAAGGAGGAAATCTTTGGCCCGGTTGTCGGCTTTACAAAAGCAAAAGATTTCGAGCATGCGATTGAAATTGCGAACAACACAGAATACGGATTAACAGGTGCTGTTATCACAACTAATCGTCAACATATTCAAAAAGCACGTGAAGATTTCCATGTTGGAAACCTATACTTCAACCGTGGCTGTACAGGAGCCATTGTTGGCTACCAGCCGTTTGGCGGATTCAATATGTCAGGAACAGATTCTAAAGCAGGCGGACCTGACTATATCCTTCTTCATATGCAAGCTAAAACAACTTCTGAAGTATATTAAAAGAAACATGATAACAGAGATCGTACCCAATGAAAAATTCTCGTGAATGTAAATCTTTAATTTAGTTATTCTCTCTGAACATGGTTAGGAAAAAAGAGAATTTTTTAAGAGAAATAAGAGAAATCTTGTTTCTCTTTTTTTTCTGGGGAGACAGATGAAAGTACAAAAATGGACGAATGAAAAAGAGAATTTTTCCGTTTTGTACTTCTCTAATTCCATAGTCATAGAGTGATAGAGTAAAATTACCCCAATTTACAAAGTATAAAAATACCAGTTACTATTAAATTGGTTATAATATTTCGTATTTTCGAAAAATAATAGATTTTCCATTGTCTGAGAAGTTCATTAGCCAAATGAAGTAAGAAGGGAAGGGTGTGGTTAAGTCCTTCCGTTAGGAGGGTATTTTCATGTTGCCGCCTGTACATTTTTTCTTTCAAGTGTATTTGATAAAAATAGTTCAAAAGGGGAAGCCTTGAATTATTCTATTGAAGGAAGGATGAAATGGCAATGGTAAGATGGTATCCAATTTTATTCCTCAGTTGTCTTTTATGTCTAGCTGGATGTGGCGATGATAAGGACATAAGGGGACGGGGAGAAAACAGGGGGGAAGAAGTAATGGCTTCAGCTATACACATTGACCCAGAAGTCGATATGAATAGTGAAAAGGTGGTTGAAATCATCATTCACTTTAAAACACAGCCAGCAAAGGTAGCAGTCGCCATTGCAGAAATGAGTGGAGTACCATTAACATTGGATCAAGCACTACAGGACGTAGAAGAAAGTCATTTACGCTTTCAGGAGGATGTTGAACGGTATTTAGGACAAAACCAAATTCCTTATTTGATAACGCATACCTATAAAATTGCGTTAAACGGGGTAGCGATGAAGCTTCCAGGGAAGGAAATTAAAACATTGTTACAATCTAATGAAATTGCTGCTGTTTATGCAAATAAAGAAATCAAGCTAAATCCATCGCCAAAACCAAAATAATGTACTAATAGCGGGCTTAATTGTCCGTTATCTTATTTTCAATAGTATAAAACACTCAAAAAGGGCGCCAAAATAATGGTGCCTTTTTGAGTGTTATAAAATTAGCGATAAATTACTCCAATTTACAAGTTTAATAATTCTTAAAAAATATAGGTATGAATACCTATCAAAAAACCCCAATTGCTATATGACAATAAAATTCTATAATAATATTATAATATTCAAAATATTATAATCTTTACGAAAGGGGTCTTTCTTAACTAGTTTTATTAAGAAATAGAAAGTAGGGAGCAGATGAAAAAGAAATCATTTTTTAAACGTTCAGCAGCGATTACATTGACTGCTGGTTTGTTGTTATCACCTTTTAATCCGTACTTAGCACCGAAGGCAACGGCTACTGGCTTCAATGCAGAAGACACCCTTGCCTCACTTACACCCGAGCAAAGACAAGCATTAAACCAATTAGAAATGACAGATAACTACGGCTTACAAGGATTCAGCAAAGAGGAGTTAAAAAGCGAGAAAGAGATCAACGTTATTGTTCAATTCCGTACGAAGCCTGGTAAGGTCGCCGTTTTGGACGCGGAAGTAAACGGGAAAAAGCTTTCGAAGCAACAGGCCGATGAACAAGTGGCAAAGGAACATGAGCAATTTGAAAAAGATGTTCAATCGATTCTGCCATCTAGTAATCTTAAAAGTAGGAAGTTAGATCATAAAATCACTTCAACCTTTAAGACTACTTATAATGGGGTAGCGATGAAACTACCAGCCAATCAAGTAGAAATGCTCTTAAAATCTGAAGTTGTCAAATCCGTTTACAAAAATGTCGAATTTAAGGTCGATCCGATTGCATTAGGTGAAGAAAAGGCATCAAACAATAGTCCTGGTACATCGGTTGAAAGTCTTCCATATTTAAAAGTGGACAAGCTTCATGAAGAAGGAATTACCGGAAAAGGCATTAAAGTTGGGGTAATTGATACAGGTATTGATTACAACCACCCAGATTTGAAAAAAGTCTATAAGGGTGGATACGACTTTGTTGACAATGATAATGACCCAATGGAGACGACTTACGCAGACTGGCAGAACTCTGGAGGATATCCGGAAATTTATGCTGGCTCAGCCTATTATACTTCACATGGAACCCATGTTGCCGGAACCATTGCCGGACAGGCAACCAATCAAGATATTTCTGTCAAAGGCGTCGCACCTGATGTCGATCTATATGCCTACCGTGTGCTTGGTCCATATGGCAGCGGTACTTCCGAGGATGTCATTGCCGCTATTGAAAAATCGGTCGATGATGGCATGGATGTTATTAATCTTTCACTTGGAGCAGGAATCAACGACCCATATTATCCAACAAGTACTGCAATCAATTATGCAGTCCTAAGCGGTGTTACAGCGGTGGTCGCAGCAGGTAATGATGGTCCTGGTGACTATACATTAGGTTCCCCTGGAACAGCTGCACTTGCGTTAACGGTTGGAGCAAGTGATGTGCCGATGACGATTTCTACCTTTAAAGGGAAAATCGGCAAGGAAAATGCAGTAGATCTTATTGGTATGGCTCGCCACTATACAGATCAATTAAAGGATTGGGACGGAAAATCCTATCAAGTAGTCGATGTCGGCTTAGGAGTCAGCAATGACTATACTGGTAAGGAGGTACAAGGGAAAATAGTTCTTATGGCCCGCGGAGAATTCGCCTTAGCAGACAAAGTCAGCATAGCGAAACAAAAAGGTGCTGCAGCGGTTCTTCTCTATAACAATGTCACAGGACAAATCGATGCGAATCTTGGTGAAGCAACTAACTTTGTACCAGCCTTTTCTATCACGAAAGAGGCAGGAGAAAAAATTAAGTCCCAGCTTCAAGCAGGTGAAACAAGCTTTACGTTCTCTAATTATGCAGTTACCGAAACAAAAGGCGACCGCTTAGCGGACTTTAGTTCACGCGGCCCAGTAAGACAAACATACGGTATAAAGCCGGAAGTAACGGCACCTGGAGTTAGTGTACTCTCTACTGTCCCTTCTTATATGGTTGATCCTAATAACCAAAGTGACTATAAGTATGCCTACTCTCGCTATTCCGGAACATCGATGGCAACACCATTTACTGCAGGGGTTGCAGCACTGATGCTGCAGGCAAATCCAAAATTAAAGCCGGAAGATATTAAGACAGTGCTAATGAATACGGCTGACCCTCTTAATGGAGAGTATAGTGTCTTTGAGGTCGGTGCAGGAAGAGTTAACCCATATCAAGCAATTCATAATGGCGCAAGCTTCCAAATTATCGACAAGACGTTTATTCCGGGCGCAGAGGATCTAGTGAAAATAAAAGCATTAACGGGCGGGCTTAGCTTTGACTATGAACTAGTCGGTAAAAACGTTCATATCAAAAAAGATATTAAAATGAAAAACAGTGAAAATGTGAAGAAAACATTTAACGTATCGATCAGTGAAGCAAAAGGTTCCAATAGCATGAAGGAAAATGGAGTGGAATTAAACATTTCAAATAAGCTTGAAATAAAGGGCAACGAAGAGAAAAAATTGTCCGCAAGCCTTCTCGTTCACAACAAGGCAAAGGCTGGAATTTATGCAGGCTATATTACGCTGACAAATAATGCAAAACCATCCGAGCAATATCGA
>Ga0213825_1001766_pt1 | contig 14389 bp, 12 predicted proteins | sample MC6MC0900MG_FD_179896 | JGI IMG/M metagenome (GOLD analysis project Ga0213825, IMG submission 179896) | Enriched soil aggregate microbial communities from Iowa State University, Ames, United States - MC6-MC0900-MG | ecosystem: Environmental > Terrestrial > Soil > Unclassified | place: USA: Iowa... | reverse complement strand
GCAATCCCTTCTTTCGCATGTTCATAGGCAATCGTTACAATTTGATATACATGCTCGTCGGCTAAAGCGTAATACATTTGCTTTCCCTTACGATGCGATTTCGCTAAACTATGGTCTTTTAAATAACGTAAATGATGGGATGCTGTCGCTACAGATGATCCAATGATTGTCGCAACATCACAAACACACAATTCATCCTCTACTGTTAAGGCATACGCTATTTTGAGTCTTGTTTCATCAGATAATGCCTTTAAAAATTTGGCGACACCTGATAAGTCTGGCATTTGCTGCTGTACTCTCGTGACCGCTTGTTCATTGACATGGGTCACATCACATATTTCCTTCGTCAATTCCTCACCTCATTCAAATATACGTTTGATTGTTTTTAATATAACATAATATTCCATCATATTCAAACGGGCATTTGAATGTATAGGATGACTATCACGCAAGTACAATAAATTGTTTGAGTGCCTGGCACTTAGCTAGCATAATGCGTGCTCCTAAATCGCCAAAACCCACTGCGTTTTCCGCGGGCACGACATAAGCCGCAACCCTTGATATGATTGGTTTTTCGCATTTTACAGATGGGGCTTTACTGAGCAGGATTGACTGTGAATTTTCCGTAAAGCGTCATATAAATTGTGTGCGTGCCTGGCACTCAAAATGGCACTCAAAATAAAAATCAGCGCATAAAACATGCGCTGACCTTATCTATTATTGTGCTTGTAATATTACTGTATTGCCTTTAATCGCTTCTTTTTGAACAAAGGTTTCATGATAGTTACCGTTTGCCCAGTCCATTACTTGATCCTGATACCAATCCGATTTGACATGACCGCTTTGGCCAGGTCCAACAATATGGTAGGCTGAGCTTAAATCACCTACATCCGCTACAAACCGCCATGATGCCCCGTGATTAACGTTGCCTGCCAAATCATTATCGGCAGCCTGCACCGTCACCTTGGAGCCACCAATCGGCACTTTTTTCGCATTAAAGTATGCGGCAAGTATCGGTGAAGCACTACCTAGTGAATGATCAAACGTTAGTTGATGGAAGTCACCCCATTGCCACTTCGATACCGTTTTCCCGAACTGATCTTCTATTTGTGCTACAGTGCGCTCAAACGCCTTATAGACAGCAGCATCTACACCACCTTGCTCCTCCATCCAAATACTCGTCTCGCCAGCATATGTTTTACGCAACAGCTGATCTGTAATATTAAACTTGCCGTACATCATGTTATACATATCTTCTGGCATTTGCTCTTTAAACAATACTTCTTGCAATTGCAGCATTAACGTATGGAATACTAATGGGGCTCCCAACTCTTTAGCATCAACCAAGTTCCAATCCTCTAACAATGCAATCACTTCTGAATACTTTTTATCCTTATCCATCGATTTGATAGACGTTAATAAATCCGGCAAAAACTCACGTGCATATAAATTATGCTGATCCATTTGGAGATTCATCATATCTTCAACCGTTAGCGAATCATTTGCTTCAAGCACTTCCTTAATCCGTTCAAAGCGGTAAGGTTGCGCCCAAAAATCCGTAATATGATATGGATATTCTTCACCTATAACTTCATTATTTGCTGTTGCAATAAAGCCTTCTTCCGGATTAACAACAGTCGGTAACTCATCCCAAGGAATAAAACCTTCCCAGCCATAGTCACTTGAATCACCAGGTACCGGCAACTGCCCATCCCCTTGTTTGCGCAGCGGAATTTGGCCGTTCGCTTTATAGGCTATCGTGCCATCTTTCGATGCAAAGACAAAGTTTTGCGCCGGTGCTTTAAAATCTTCTAAAGCCTGTTCAAAGTCATCCCAAGATTTTGATTTATTAAAACCAAGCACTGCCCGTAATTCAGTAGTTGGTTGCAGTGCTGTCCACTGCATTGAAAACTCCGCAGAGGGCTCCGTTTCCTTAAATACTAAATCGGTCATAATTGGACCATGCTTTGTGACGATCACTTCAAAATCTACCGTTTCGCCATCCTTTACCTTGATTGGTTCATTGCGCACCTCTGCTTGCTCCCACTCACCGTCATAACGGAATTGTGTTGGATTATCTGGATTTGGAATTTCAATATATAAATCCTGTACATCAGGACCTACATTCGTTACCCCCCATGCAATTTCATCGTTATGACCTAAAATAACGCCTGGAATTCCGGCAAATATAACACCACTTACATTTTGTTCTGGTGATTGCAAATGCATTTGATACCAAATCGATGGTGTACTTAACCCTAAGTGTGGATCATCTGCTAAAATTGGCTTACCTGACTTTGTTTTGTCGCCAGATACAACCCAGTTATTGCTGCCATTAAATTCGTTTGGTAATAGCTCCGTATTAAATTGCCCTGCAACGGACACAGGATTATTTTTATTTGCTTCAATAATCGATGAAGCATTTTCAGGATATGTAATAAACAATTCCTTCGCCTTTTCTTCATCGAAGTTTTGTAAAGCCCAATGACGGAAAGCTAGTGTATTCCAATTGCCACCTAAATCGTATGCCATATATTTGCCGATTGTTAAAGAGTCTACAACCGTCCATTGTTCTGGCTCGTAACCTAGTAAAGCAAATTCATAGCTTAACGTATTTGTACTCTTCGCTTGGTCAATAAAAGCATTTACTCCCTCCGCAAACCATTCAAGCACTTGCTTGCTATCAGCATCATACGCTGCTAATGACTTTTCAGCCGCATTGCGTAGACTAAAGGTACGGAAATGCTTATCTGTATTGATCGTCGCCTCCCCAATGATTTCAGACAAACGACCACTCGCCTGCCTTCGAGCTAAATCCATTTGAAACAGGCGATCTTGTGCCTGCACAAAGCCTTGTGCACGATATAAATCCGCATCTGTCTCGGCAAATATATGCGGAACCCCTTTGTCATCCCTTGTCACCGTTACATCTTTGTCGAGAATACTAACAGCTAGCTCCCCATCAATAATCGGTTTTGATTTATTCATAAACCACGTAAAAACAATAAACGCTGTTATGGCTATTACAGCTAACACCCCAGCGCTTGCCAATAACCACTTTTTCCATTTAAACTTTCTCAACTTACAACCCCCTCTATAAGAATATATTCTTGATTTAGCTCCCCAAATCCTTTTTCGGTGTTTTTTCGGTGCCAGGCACTCACACAATTCTGAATTTTCCCAATGACACATTTTAAAAAAATCCACGTAGGCTTCTGCTTAAAATGCACAAAGCAAGACGCTGAACCTTCGCGTGATAGCGTTGGTTGCAGCTTGCTTTGTGCCTACAGAAGCGTAGTGGATTTTTCAAATTGTGTAAGTGCCAGGCACTCACACAATTCACAAACAATTTATACTTTTAGTTGTAATTCTATCGGACAGTGATCACTACCCATTATTTGCGGATGGATGGTAGCCACATCAATTTGTTCCTTTAATCGCTCAGAGACAATGAAATAATCAATGCGCCACCCGATATTTCGTTCACGCACTTTATTCATATACGACCACCATGTGTAATGATCAGTTACATCCGGATGCTTGTAGCGGAAAGAATCTACAAAGCCACTTGCTAATAAATCGGTCATTTTAGCACGTTCTTCATATGTAAAACCAGAATTACCAATATTCGATTTGGCGTTTTTCAAATCAATTTCAGCATGGGCCACATTCAAATCCCCACAATAAATAACCGGTTTTTTGGCGTCTAGCTCTTTTAAATACAACGCCAATCGATCTTCCCAATCTAATCGAAAAGGTAATCTCGCTAAATCACGTTGTGCATTCGGTGTATAAACATTTACTACGTAAAAATTGTCGTATTCTAATGTAATGATTCTACCTTCGTCTTGCGACTCGTCTTCCCCAACACCGTAATGTACAAAAAGTGGGGTATGCTTTGTAAAAATGGCTGTACCTGAATAACCCTTCTTCAGCGCGTAATTCCAATATTGCTCATAGCCTTCTAATGCAAGCTCAACCTGTCCTGCTTGGCATTTCGTTTCCTGAATACAGAAGAAATCTGCATCTACACTATTAAAAAAATCTAAAAAACCTTTCCCTACACAAGCCCGTATACCATTGACATTCCATGATATAAACTTCATTTGTTCACACTCCTCAAAAAAACGCCCTTCGCCAATAGCGAAGAGCGGCATTGTTTTTTTATAGGTCGTCACCGACAATTTTCACTTCTGTTTCCAAATCGATATCAAACTTTTCCTTTACTGCTCGTTGTACCATTCGGATTGTTGCAATATAATCAGTAGCCGTTGCATTTCCTTTATTGACAATAAAGCCTGCATGCTTTGTGGAAACTTCTGCACCACCGACTCCTTTACCTTGTAGACCGCTGTCCTGAATAAGCTTGCCTGCAAAGTGTCCTGGCGGGCGTTTAAAAACACTACCTGCCGAAGGATACTCTAATGGTTGCTTCGATTCACGTTGAAACGTTAAATCAGCAATTTTTGCATCTATTTCTTCCTGCACGCCCTGTGCTAATTGGAATTCAGAAGATAATACATAGTAACCTTTTTTCGCAATGCTACTTTGACGATAACCTAATTCAAGCTCTTCTTTTGATAAAATTAAAATATCTCCCTCTTTAGTTAACACTTTAGAAGAAATAATAATATCCTTTATTTCCCCACCATAAGCTCCTGCATTCATCGCCATCGCTCCACCAATGGAGCCTGGGATACCACACGCAAACTCAAAACCAGTTAGAGATGCTGCAGCAGCTAGTTTTGATACGTCCTTAATTAAGGCTCCGCTTTGTGCGTACACATGATCACCATTTATATGAATTTCATCTAAATGTGCAAATGTCACCACAATCCCGCGCATGCCTCCATCACGGACAACCATGTTGGAGCCATTTCCTAACATTAATAATGGAATATTATTTAAATGTGCATAGCGAATAACTGCAATTGCCTCTTCCTCTGTTTCTGGGAGAACAAATACATCTGCTTTACCACCTAATTTTGTCATTGTATATTGTTGTAAAGATTCATCTAGCTTAATATTGGCCGGATTTATATGTTGTGCCAAATCCGCAGCCCATTGTTCTTTTGTCATGAGAGCTAATTCCTTTCTAACGTCCTTCTTACTCTACACTAGTATGGATTTAGAACCTCGATTTGACAAGTAAAATGAAGGGTATTTTTCGCGCATTAGCGGGCAGTATATTGTCCCTTTTAGTTATAGCGTGCATTTTGCGGAACATTTAGGACTTAATAACTGCCCGATATGTTCAACTTATCATCTATGAAAGATAGAGCTTTCACTTAATAGTTCTCATATAATAGCGCATTGACAAATCATCTGTTCAATTGTTACAACCAGTTAGTTGCCCAAGACTCAATATTGCGAATAGCGCCTTCTAATGCTCGGCCTTTATCCGTTAAGGAATATTCTACTCGCACAGGCACCTCTGAATATACTTTTCGTTCAACAAGCCCTTCTTTTTCAAGCTCTTTTAAACGTTCAGATAATAAACGACCACTCACAGGCAATGCTGATTCAATCTCATTAAAGCGCTGTGATCCGTCTAAAAGTTGATATAAAATTAGCCCAGTCCAGCGTTTTCCAATTAAATCCATTGCCTTAGCTAAACGAGGACATAAAGTTGTCTCATTCATATTTTTCACCTCTTATGTATCTATTGTAACGACTTCGTAAGAAAAAGTAAATTTAAAGTAACTTATTTACTTGACGTAATGTGTTTACTATTTTATATTTAATTACAAAAAGTAACTAAATAGTTGGAGGATTCATTTATTATGACTTTTAAAATTGATGCTAAATTACAGCTTGAACATTTACATTTACTTGTACAGTCATTAGAGACAATGACTGATTTTTATAAAAAACTTGGACTTCACGTCCTTAGCCAAACTTCGAGCGAAGTGACATTTTCTATTCCAGGCAATACAAAGCCAATTTTAATATTATCAACTGATGACGGGGTGACGATTCGCCCAGCTCGTACGACTGGTCTATTCCATTTTGCGATTTTAGTTCCTTCACGGGAAGATTTAGCTTATGTGATTGGAAATTTATTGAATACAGGTGTACCGATAACAGGGGCCGGGGATCATATTTATTCAGAAGCCTTTTACTTAAATGATCCTGAAGGTAATGGTATCGAAATCTACCATGATCGCCCACGTACTGAATGGATTAGCGATGGTCATGGTGGACTTGTCACTACAACAGAAGCAGTGGATATAGAAGGTGTGATGGCATTATATGACCGTCAGCGTCCTTGGACAGGTTTCCCTATAGGCACTGTATTAGGTCATATGCATTTAAATGTGAGCGTAATTAATGATGCAACAACTTACTTCTATATAGATGCACTTGGTTTTGATATTATGACTAACTTCCACGATAGCGCACTATTCATTTCTGCTGGTGGTTATCATCATCATATTGCAGTCAACATCTGGCAAGGGGCCGGTGCACCAGTGCCACCAAAACAAACAACGGGTTTACTTAGCTATACATTATCTCTTTCTTCACAGGAAGAATTACAAAAGCTACTATCTAATTTAAAAGACAAGGGAATTCCATTTACATTCGATAAGGAACAATTAGTTATTGCAGATTTCAATGATGATAAAATGATCTTTTACGTTCGTTAATTCATTAAAATGCAGATAATATTTCCAATAAAAAATTCCTTTTTTATTAAAACTCATTGAACCAATAAATGTATTCATTTATCATTCGGGTATAGATGCTGTTCAAATTGCACAGGCATTTCTTTCGAAAACGCTATTAACAGCAGTCTGAATAGGAGGACTACAATGTTTTGGTTTAATGAATTTTCATTTGCATCCCTTTTTATTTCAATAACCTTTTTCATCGTCTTCGGCACATTTGCCTTCTTTATACTTAACGGTATTAGACAATGGGCAAAAAATAATAATTCACCTGAGTTAACAGTGCCTGCCAAAATCGTTACAAAACGGACAGACACACGAGGTGGTTCAGGCAACTCTAGTGCTCATACCTCCTACTATGTAACATTTGAAGTTCAAAGTGGGGATCGTATAGAGTTAAAGCTCGATGGTCGGAACTATGGGCAGCTAGCTGAATATGACTTTGGCATATTAACGTTTCAAGGGACACGCTTCAAAGCATTTGAACGCCATAAAAAGGAGAGCTACGATGAATAATCGTGCTCTCCTTTTAGAATGCAGCATTATTTAATTAAATATTTACCAAAGCCGCCTTCTGTATCACCAAGATACTCAATGTTGCTACCTGCTGGAATGACTTTTTGGGCATCCTTCGCAGAATTATAAATAATCTTTGTATTCGCTGGGAATGGTACAAATGACCAGTTGTTATCCGCAGCAGGATTAATTGTTTTGTTAGCCATAATATAGTCAATTACTGCTTGACGATTTTCATAAGCGTAGTTTGTCACGTTTGTGCCTTCCGCATTTTTAAACGTTGCACCATATGAACCACCAACACGGTAATTGTTTGTAATGATAATGAATTGTTGCTCTAAATCAATTGGCTTGCCATTGTATTGTACATTTTTAATACGGTTTGCTTTGTCATCGACTAAATTACCACGACGATCGTACTTTGCCGGTGATGTTACATCGATTTGATATGTTAAGCCATCTAATACGTCAAAGTTGTATGAACGTGCTTCCGCATCGATAATGTTTTGTTCTTCTGTTTTCTTCGGATCAATTGTCGCGAAAATTCCAGCAGCCATTTCTAACCATTCAATAGCTTGAGCACCTGTTACTTTAATTGTTGCAACAGTGTTGTCGTAATGATAGATATCCGCCATGTTTTTAATAGCAAGCGGCCCTACAGGAATATTTGTAAAGTCCGCAGGGTTATTACGTGAGCCCGCTTTGAAAGGTGCACCAGCAGAAAGAATTGGTGTGTTTTCATCAGCAGTCCCTTTTAATTCTTTTTCAATATACCATTTTTGTGCTTGTGTTACGATTTGAATAGATGGATCATCTTGAACCATTGAGAAATAGCTATGAATAGGTGCAGTTGTTTCACCAACAGCTTGGCGAATGTACGTTAATGTACCTTCATGTGCTTCTTTAATAGCGTTCAAGACAGTTTGCGACGGTTGTAAGCCTTCTTGTTTAATAGAACGGATTGAACCTTGTCCATCTGTCACAACCCATTTAGAACCTTGTTGCTCTAATTTTAAATCAATGACACCAAGGTGACTTCCATAGCTACCTGCCATTACAGTAGGCACACCATTAATTGTCCCTTTTTCTTGATCAACATTTTTAAGGTCTTTATAGTCACCTGGGAATGTTAAATGTGAGTGACCTGTAATTAACGCATCAATTCCTTCGATTTCAGAAATTTGATATCCTACATTTTCAGCACCTTGTACATTCGTATCTTCACCGATACCTGAATGAGAAAGCACGACGATAACATCTGCACCTGCTTTTTGAATTTCAGGTACAACTTCTTTAATGGCCTCTACAGGCTCTTGCATTTCAACTTTACCTTCTAGATGAATAGCATCCCATTCAACGATCTTCGTTGGTACAATACCTGTTACACCTACTTTAAGTGTATGTTTTTTCCCTGTATTGTCCACAACCTCTTTATCGATCAAAACAAATGGTGTATACATATGTTTTTTGGTTTTAGCGTCATACGTGTTTGCATTCACAACTGGATATTGCGCATCATTTAAAACTTCCGTTAAAAAGTCTAAACCATAGTTGAACTCATGGTTCCCTAAAGTACCACCATCATATTTAAGCGCATTTAAAGCTGCTATCGCTGGATGAACCTCACCTGGCTTTAGTACATTTTCTAACGCTTTATAAGAACCTAGTGGTGTACCTTGAATTAAATCCCCATTATCAAATAGTAAAGTATTTGGATTTTCTGAACGAGCTTGTTCGATAAGTGTAGCAGTGTTTGCTAATCCGACATCAGCAGATTCTGCATCTAAATAGTAATTATAGTTTGCTAAGTTAGTATGAATATCTGTTGTTCCTAAAATTTGAAGATCTACTGTTGTCGAACTACTAGGCACTTGATATTCAGCTACAAAACGTTCAATAATGCTTTGCATTTGCTCAGCCGTTACATAGTCACGTGGACGAATTGTATTATCTTCGTACCCTTGTAAAATATTCGCCGCTACAGCATTTGCTAAATCTTGCTTATGCGTCTTTGCAATTTGGTCTGCATCCTTGAATTTGTCTAATTCGCTTAGTGAAGCATTGTCTGTTACTAAGCCACGAGCTGATATAACAAATGCTTGTTGACGCGTTAATTTATCATTTGGAGCAAATAATGTTGCAGATTTACCTTTGATTAGTTTGAGCTCTACCGCCTTTTCCACATAAGGTGCTAAATCCTTAGGGACATCGGTAAAACGAAGTGAAGACCCGTCACCAAGCTCAACGTTCAAGCTTTCTACAAGTTCTTTCACATAATCCCCACGTGTTACATCGTTAGATGCAGCCTGTGCAGATAGGTTAAATGGTAAGACAGTAAATAGAACAAGTAATACAGCTAGCATTTTAGTTAATAATTTCTTATTCAAGCAATTACCTCCCTATAAATATAATATTTTCCTACGTTTTCTATTATATTATACTAATCATGAATTTCACTGAATACTTAGACCTAATTGTATGTACTTTTTAACTAATAGCTAAACACTTTTTAAACAAATCATATATTATTATTATTTCTCACTCATTTCTTTTTATAGTATGTTATTTTATGTAAATACTTAATAAATGCATAGCACCAATATGTCAGACCTTCATACCTCTACCGTACCTTTATAAATCCAATAAAAAAAGCCCTCTCAATATTGAGAGGACTTTTAGTAAAAAATAGTTACTTAAGCTGTTACTACTTGAAGAGATTTTGCTACTTTTTTAACCGCTTCTAGGCCGTTAGCAATAATTTCTTCTGCTTTGTCTGGAGTAGCGTTATGACCTTCAATGATTACTTCTTCAATAACTTCCATACCGAATACGCCGCCTACTACGTTTTTAATGTAGTTTACTGACATTTCTAAAGGTTGTGCTTCTGGTGCTGAGTAGTATCCACCACGAGCGTTTAAGATAACAGCTTTTTTATCGCCCATTAAGCCAACTAATTGACCGTTTTCATCATATTTGAAAGTGAAACCAGCTTGGTATACATAGTCAATGAATGTTTGTAATGTAGCTGGAATTGTTAAGTTCCATAATGGGAAAGCAAATACGACTACATCTGCAGCAGTGAATGCATCCATAGCTTTTTGTTTTGCAGCTAAAATACGTGATTCGATATCAGATAATTCTTCACCGTTTTGAACTTTACCAAAAGCGTTGAAAAGATCTTGACCGAAGTACGGCATATCTTCAGCATACACATCGAAAGTTGATACGTTTACACCTTCTACGTTTTCCATGAAAGTGTCATACATTTTTGTTGAAATACCGTCTGGGCGGTTGTTAGCTTTTACTACTAATACGTTCATTATATAAATCTCCCTTAAATGGCTTAGATTAATATCTCGAATTCAAGATATATACTTATAATAATAAAAGACCGATAAAAAGTCAACGGCCCTCATCTCAGACTTTTGACTGAATGATGAAAATATAAAGAGAAAATACCCCAGCGTAACTGCAGCCAAATTTTTGAGCATGCTCGAAAAGCTACTCAAAAAACGGTAGCAGCAACTGGGGCATTAACATGTCAGCCAAGGTTAAAGCCGCACTGCATTTTAGTGCCTTTAAACATTCAACTTTGCGTTGGGAGCATTAAAATTTACAGCTATCGTCTGTACATACACCTGCATCGCCAGACCCTTCCATTTTTAAAGCTGGTTGCAAGCCTTCTTCTTGTGCTACTTTACGTAAAGTATCTTCAAATACCTCTTGCGGTTGTGCACCTGAAATACCGTATTTACGATTTAGCACAAAAAAGGGAACACCGCGTACACCGAGTTGAAGCCCTTCTTGTATATCTTCTTCCACCTCAGCTTTAAAATCGTCACTAGCAAGCAGCTGTGCGACAGCCTCACGGTTAAAACCTACTTGCTCAGCGATTGTTTCTAACACATCATTATGACCAATGCGCTTCCCATCAATAAAATAACCGTGTAGCAAAGCTTCAACAAGTGCTGAAGCATCACCTTGCTGTTCCGCCCATTTAACAAGTCGATGTGCTTTTAATGTGTTTTCTGCCATCATGTTATCGAAGTTATAGTGTAAGCCTACTTCTTTAGCGCGCGCTGTCACACCTTGCGTCATTTCTTTCGCTTTATCTAAAGACATACTATATTTTTGAGCCAAGGAATCATAGATCGACACATTCGTATCTTCTGGTGTTGTCGGATCTAGTTGATAGCTTTTATAAACAAGTTTCACCTGTCCTCCAAAGCCTGTGTCCTGAATAGCCTTTTCTAATTGCTTTTTGCCAATATAGCAAAATGGACAAACGTAATCTGACCAAATTTCAATTTTCATAAATAATCACGCCCCTTTGCTACATTGTAACGATAGCCTCTCTGTTCAATCAATTTATTTGCTTCATTGCATAAATTTTCAAACCTAGTTCCATACTGCATATAAAAACAATGCGAGGGTTCTGTATGACACAATCTCTTTGGCTTGCTACGACCGACTCTGATTCATTACCATCATTGACGGCTTCAACTAAATGTGATGTTTGTATTATTGGAGGAGGGTTGACTGGACTATACACTGCCTACGTTTTAGCAAAAGCAGGTGTCGATGTTGTACTACTTGAGGCAAATGCCAAGCTTAGTCATGGTACGACAGGTCATTCAACAGGAAAATTAACAGCGCAGCATGGATTAGTTTATGCCAATCTTATTGAAAAGCTTTCAGTAGATGAAGCGCGGCTCTATTATCAATTAAATCAGCATGCTGTAGAGAAAGCATTACAGTTGCTCCCTAAAGAGTCGATTCGGCAATTGGATTCATTGCTTTATTGTCAAACAAAAGAAGGCTACTCACAATTATTAAAAGAGTGGAATGCCTATAAAGTATTAAATATTAAGTCCAAAATCACCTCTGACACGGAGCTCCCTTTCCCTGTTACAAAAGCGCTCAGCATATCCCAACAGGCACAAATAAATCCTGTAACTGTTAGCAATTTTCTTATCAAAGAAGCGTTGTCAATGGGTGCTAAACTGTATGCGAATACCCGTGTTCAGCAATTGCAAATTGCACAAAATAACTTACATACCGAAAAAAATATATCGGTTCAATATAACAAGCTCATTTTGTGCACACATTATCCGATTGAAGCTTTTAAAGGACTACAACTATTCAAACTTTCAAATAATCGATCGTATATGGTCGCTAGTAAAATAACCGAAACACTACAAGGTCAATATTTATCAGTGGACTTCCCGTCACGTTCTATTCGAACGACGACAATTAATGATGAACATTATTTACTGCTCGGTGGGGCTAATCATATCGCTGGTGAAACAGCACATACGGAGCCCTATTATGATGCCATTCAAAATGAAATGAAAGTACACTTTGGGCAGGAGCCACTTTATAGATGGTCAGCACAGGATATTGAAACACCTGACATGGTACCTTATGTCGGTAGAATTACGCAGTCCTTACCAAATGTTTTTATAGCAACAGGATATCGTAAATGGGGAATTTCAAATTCTTTCGTAGCTGGAGATTTACTGTCCTCGCTAATTACAGGGACGACGAATGACACTAAGGCAAGTGCACTCTATTCACCAGCGCGGACAAAATTTGGTGCACAATTTATGCAAATGCTTAAGGTTGGTGGGTTCGTAGCAAAGGAATTTGTCGCAGGCTATCTTAAAAATGGCAATGCTCCAACTTGTACGCATTTAGGCTGTAAAACGAAATGGAACGAAGCAGATGAAACGTGGGATTGCCCATGCCACGGCTCCCGTTTTAATGCCCAGGGAGAAGTGCTAGAAGGACCAGCAGTTCAGCCATTAAAGCTTGATTAAAAAGGATTATAGCCCAAAACTGCTTTTAAACAAAAACAGCATGCTATTTCAGACTGCAGAAGGCTGTGACAAAAGAGAAAAAGTGTTAGATTGACTGAAAGGGACTGACCCCCGTATATAAGACAGGGATCAAAAAAGCATTACCCAACCAGTTGTCGGTATTGAACCGGCGACTGGTTGTTTAGTTTCGTTTGGATTCGGTTATTGTTATAATAATTTATATAGTCTTTGACGGTTTGCTCTACGATGGCTGTCGTAGTATTTCTCAAATCGTCTAAGTAGAACGTTTCAGACTTTAATACAGAATGAAACGATTCGATTGGGGCATTATCAGCGGGCGTTCCTTTACGGGACATGCTCATGGTAATGCCTTTTGCTTTTACAGCTTGTTGATATTGATATGATGTATACACCGCACCTTGATCACTATGCAACGTACACCCTTCGGGCAAATGATTGAGTTGGGCTAACGTATGCAACACAAAATTAGTATCTTGGCAGTCACTAATTGAATAGGCAATAATTTCACCATTATATAAATCTTGAATACTTGAAAGATACAACTGTTTCTGACCAAATGGCAAGTAAGTGATATCAGTTACAAGCTTCTGTAACGGTGCCGTTGCTTCAAAATTACGATTGAATAAATTAGTGGCAATTGCATAAGGTTGTCCTATTCGTTTCCGTTTTTTCACTTTTACACGACATTGCCAACCATATTTTTGCATGATACGTTGGACGACTTTATGATTGACGCGCATTTCTTGTCTTAATAGAGCTGTAATTTTCCTGTAGCCATATCGAAATTTATTTGCACGACAGAGTTCACCAATACGTCTCTCTATTGCTTGACGGGACCTTGCATCGGTAGATGCTTGTTTCCAACGATAGTAGGTAGATCGTGCAATCTCTAAGTGTATACAGATGTCCTTTACAGACATCATGCTTCTTAGTGAGGCAACTAACTGTACAGCTACTTCTCCAACCACTTCCTCTCCAATTCTGCGTACTTTTTTAAAACCTCAATTTGTTGCTTTAAAAATCGATTTTCCAATGCTAATCTCGTTTGCTCATTGTCAGATTCAGGACCTTTATTAAAAATATATTGTTTACCAACAGGTTGTTTTAAACGATTCATTTCGCCATTTCTATACCAACGCATCCAGGTTTCCACCTGTGTTTTATGTCGTATATTTAAGTCCGTTAATATCTGTTTAATTGGTACACCTGCTAATCGCATTTCTATTGCTTTCATTTTCACTTCATATGGATAACTCACTCTTGTCCCCATAGAAAAAACACCTCCAAATTGAAATTTAAGTATCTATACCCGAATTTCAACCGAAGATGCTTTTTTTATTTGTCTATACTGTTGGGGTCAGTTCC
>Ga0213825_1001759_pt1 | contig 14443 bp, 12 predicted proteins | sample MC6MC0900MG_FD_179896 | JGI IMG/M metagenome (GOLD analysis project Ga0213825, IMG submission 179896) | Enriched soil aggregate microbial communities from Iowa State University, Ames, United States - MC6-MC0900-MG | ecosystem: Environmental > Terrestrial > Soil > Unclassified | place: USA: Iowa... | reverse complement strand
ATGCGCATGAATACACGCCATCAACCAGCGTGCCAGGCCGTTTCCCTGATACGCGTCGAGCACGTAAACATCGCACAGATAAGCGAAGGTGGCGTAATCCGTGATGAGCCGCGCAAAACCAATTTGTGCGCCCTGATGGTAAAGACCAAAGTTAAGACTGTTTTGTATCGAAGCATTGACCGTCTCTTCATCAATGCCTGCTGCCCATGTCGAAGTGGTGAGATAACGGTGTATGGCGGCGAGGTCCAGTTTGTTTTCATCCGTGCTGATCAAATAACCCTCTTGGTTCCACTCTTCTACGACGAACTCACTCATCTCTGCGGCCTACGTTAATTTGGTTGGGGTGTAAGAGAATTTATGAAGGATGGTTGTGGGTGACAAGCGATTCTTTATTTGGACATAGCTGCTGTGGTAAGGCTGATTTCTGGAGTTGTCCTGTGGTCGATTTGCTCAACCTCTTAATGCAGATATCACCTGTGTGATCAGGTTCTTAGTACTAACCAGCCCCCGCGGCATAGCTATCCGCGCTTACTGACGGAAAGCATTTATCCGTCAGGGATGAATGCGCTGAGCGGCCCCACTGACAGCCCAACCTATGTGCGCTTTGTTGCTACTTTCGCGGGTAAGGAAGCAACGGATCTTATAAGCCGCTGCCAGAAAGCCGTAGATGAGGACCAGAAAAAGCTGCTTGGACTTACTTTCAGCAACCTGACGTCTGACATTTTCACGCTTAACAAAGGTGGTCATGAAGGCAAACAGCGCGTTAGCTTGAAAGCCGACTGATTAAAGTCGATTGGTTAAAGATTGGTCATGCGATGGTGTTTAAAGCAGAGAATAGAAAGTCTGCACCGCCTATGTCGAATGCTAAAGAACGTAACTACGCTAATAATTAATTTTAACCAAAGCCCCGACTGGGGCTTTTTGATTTATTTATACCTCATTGAATTAAATGTTAGAAAATCTTGCATCCGTTCCATTTGATATTATTTTCCTTAAACTTGCCAAATGCTCATCAAGTATTGACAATTCTCCGGGATTTAGAGCTATGGCAGTTGATTGTGGAAATACAGGGAATTGGCCAGTTAAACAGTGTCTTGGCGCGACTCTTCTCAAAACACTACCACCTTTATCATGCGCAAATAAAATAATCAAAATGTCTATAGGGGATATCTTTAGCCCACCATTTGCACCCACCGAGTGAATATTTAATAGGTACTTATTTGTAAGTGAGTCAATGTCATAATCTTTAACAGTATTCAGATCCTTGAATTTTGCATCTAAAATAGCAGTAAAAGAATTACCCCACTCTTTGGATGTCACCTTTAATATAAAATCAGGACAAAAATGGTGTCGCCCATATTTGATAGATCCGTAAGTATTACTGGTATCTATCAAATCTCCAGGTTGACTTTTGGGGCTATAAGGATATATTTTGGCTTCATAGAGAAGCTCTATTAAGAACTCTTCACTTTCAAATAAGAAGTGATTATTTATCACACCTTCAGGCCGATCTACATCAACGCCTCCGAAAGGATTAGTATCAGCATGCTGTCTGAAATTCTGCACTGAGAGTTCAATATCAAAAACATTTGATATGCTTTTATGAAGCATCAGCAAGGCAGCAAGTTCGTAAATAATCGATAAGTTTTTTAGACCTAATAGAAGCTTGTTCTTAGAGAAGTCTGGAGCTTGCGCTCTGTAACACTTCTCGATTAAATGGAAAGCCTCCCTGTAATGATGTTTTCTTGCTGCGTAAGATGTCATACGTGGAGGTGCAACCACTTTATATTTTGATGGGATTATTTTTAAGAACAAAACTCTTATTTTAACCACCTTTAGAATTAGAGCTTCAACTTCTTTAATTTTCACATCTAAAGCCATTCTTGAGAATTTAGCCATAGTATGATCGAATCTCACAAACTCATTATTTTCGGCATGGTAATGAGTTGATTCTGAAATGCTATACTGATCTTTTAATTGATATAAAAAATCTTCAGCAGCAGCAAGGAAAGAATTTATAACTCTATTTTCGTAAACATCATAATCACTTGAGGATATCTCTTTTGGTAACTTATCGTAATGATAACCTCGATTATTAAAGTATATATTTACATCATCTTGATTTGCTGGGGACAACTTATCTAAATTAGTCAAAGCCCAATATACCGAATCTGGCCCAGTCGGCTGACCATTTTCAGATAGAATCATTTCGCTTTTAATCAGGGATTTTCTATCCCTTAAAAACTTATATACTGAATCATTGAGATAGGATATTGCTTGTTCAATAGCATCTATTTTGTTGAAGTTATGACCATCCTCACCAGTTAGGTCTGCACCCTTTCTGCTTCTTGAAAAGCAAATAGCAATGGCATCTTCAAGATTGGTGGTTAAAAAACTAAGTAGTTCATTTGCTAAAGTGGCATTTTCTTTTCTTGCAAGAATATCAAATGTTGCACTTACTGCATCATCATATTTATTGTCAAAGTATAAAGTGACTTCACTTTCCCCAAAGAAATTGTAAAAATACTTTGATCTATGTGAATAAATTGCCTCACTGGAGATGAAATTATAGCCATCATCGTTGATATTCTCATCGATAATCATAATAAGAGGAATATCACCTACAACTAGCGTGGGGGTACCTCTCAATGAGAGATCTTCAGCATTCATCTTTACAGTAAATACTAATTTATCTGTTTCTTTAATCTGTATTTTCACACCATGAGAAAGCTCATAACATGAGCTTTCGTCAATGGAGTTGATGAAGACTTTCCACTGAATCATAAATTGTGCCCATAACCAAACATGTTTTGGTTGCCATGATTTAAGATTCTTTTGAGCATCCTTAATGATTTTTCCATTTCATCTGGAATTATCATTAGTAATGCTTCAAGTCTTTTACCAAATCCTTGTCCATATCCATTAAGTAAAGGAATTATGTGTTGGCAAATAGCATAATCTAGCCCTAAATATTTACTTTCCATCGACATCAGTGGTCCAGCCACATTATAGTAGGATCTTATCGCCTTAATTTTTCTATATGAAATTATCACGGGAACTCCATATTCAGGACGATCATCACGCAATGTAATAATGATGGACTGTAATATTTTCTCAATATCCGCTGGCATATCTAAGCTATTAGCTTTAAAAATCTCTATAAATTTCCTACCACTAATTGCATCAGGTGATTTTTCCAGAAGATTCTCAGCACCTAAGATATTAAGGTCATAATTTTGCTCAAAGTCATCAAAGCTAATAATAGCAGCACGATCTAGCAGTCGTGGGGTCAGCGCTTGGACGGATTCATCTTGATTAATTGTCCCTAAGAAACGAAGATAGTCCGGGATACTCAAATAGGCTTTATCCGGATTCCCCGTATTTAATACTCTTTTAGATTCCGGATCAGCCATTTCAAGGAATGGACTAAAATAATGCTCTGGTTGAGATAAATTAAATTCGTCTAAAAGAATAATGGATGCTGCGGCATCTCTGTTTTCCTCAAGTTCATAATTTAAGTGTTGGATAAGTTCATAAAGTCCAGTAGCAGCAGGTGAGAATGACTGTGACAGTGCATTATAGAATCCAATAATATCTCTAGATGATGTCCACCCTCTTGCAACAGGAATGTTTAAAAATCTATTCTTAAGACCTAAACAATTCCCTAACATTTTTGCTAGCGAAGTCTTTCCTGTACCCGGTAACCCACTAAAAAGAGTAAATTGACACTGAGATATGGTAGTTAATATGTTTGCTGCTGTAGCATAATCAGTCTTCCTGCCTTGCTTATTAAGATTTTCTAAAACTGTATCGATGAAGTCTTCTCTTATATCTTCAATATCAGTAGAAGAATAACGCTCTTTAATCACGACATCATAGTCAAGATGCTTAACCTCTGCTCTAGGCCTTAATCCACAAAGTGCATCTACATCAGGTTTTAACTTAACTAATCTGCTTGTTAAGCTCTCATTGTTTTCTTTAAGCTTAGCTCTTACCTCATCGACTTGCTCTTCCATTTGTTTCTTTTTATCACGGGCACGATCTCGGTCATTCTCAAGCGTCTTTATTTCCTCATCAATTTTATCGTATTCTTTAAACTTTCTATATTTCTCTTCAAGAGATTTAACTTCACTCATCAACCCATCGAGCTTGTTCTTTTCAGAGGTTATCTGAACTTCGATTTGTTTTCTTCTTTCATCAGTCAAATTTGAAATATTATTATCATTGTTCAGTTCAAAGTCATTTCTTTCTCTAGTCTTTTTTCTTATTTCAAGTTCTAGAGCCTCTCGCTTTTGCTTCATCTCTTCAATTAAATCTTGTTGTTTTTTTGTTTCCTCTGTTATTTTTTTAATATGATTGGCTTTTTCCTCTTTAAAATAATCGTCTTTATTTTGTGAGATGTAATTTACTAAAACATCTTTACCTTCTTTTGTTGCGAGAAAACTTTGAATGAGTTCAGTCTTTGTATCATCCCATGCCAAAGAGTCTTCTAAACATTGAAACAAACGACTAAAACGTTTTGGAAATGTTCTATATTCCGTCATTGAAGAGAAGTGTTTTCTAATCTGAGCTATGGTGCCTTTGGTAAATGAACGAAAATCCGAATTTAAAGCAATTTTATTTCCATAATTGGATATAATTTGATCATCAGTAATGAAGTCAATTTCTTCATCAAGAGAATCTAATACTTTTTTAACGTTAGCTAAAAATATCGGTCCAAACTTATTATCTGATATATATGCAACACATTTTTGTACGCCAATTTTCCCGATATGATACTGAGGTATTTTACTCAGTGGGGTGCTGATAGACTTCAAAGATAATATATGTCTATCTGTTTTTTCGTCATATGTACTTGTGTAATCAAAAGGACCGTAGATAAAGTTGTCATCTCTTACTAATAAAGTTCTTGTTGCAGGGGTGTCACTAACTACAATAGTCGGTTCGTTTGGTGTTGGAATTTTCTCATCAAATACTTGGCAAACTTGTAAACCTTTTATCTCTTCACAAGAGCTAGCACGTGTAACATATTTACAGTTACCATCTTTCTGTTCAAAGGTGGTAGGCATGCATACCACCTCAAATAAGGAATTTTTGAATTTATCTTTAATATCAGCATATCCGCTTGTAACGAATACTTGTTCTGTCTCACAAAATGGCTCACTTTCATTAATCGGGGAAATGTCTCCATTATTGAGAATTTCAAAATATACTCTTAATTTTCCTATCTGTTCTTCGCGCTCGGAACTGTAACCTTTTTCAGTAGTGCATAGGACTCTTCTTTCAAGCTGGCTCATTTCTCAATTTCCATTTAAAATCAATATGTTAAGTTTTTTCTTGATTTATTACCCGCTTAATAATTAGCAACATTTCTTCGTGGTAATCAACCCATTGACAGCCATACCTGCTATAAATTCGAACTAAAAGATTAAAACCCCAAATAATTAAATGTTTCTGGACTAAAACTCTGACATTATCCGATTGATTGGCATTTCGCTCGAAAGGCTTAAGTCGTTACACACTAATCTTATTTATTCATTCATTAGGCAAGCTCATAAATTTATTAGACTGCAAAGTTCACTTTTTATTTATTATGATCAATAAGGGGTAAAGGGTGGTGAAACTATTAAGACGTTGTCATTTTTAGTAATTAGGGAAAATGGGGTTAAATGATAATAAAATATATTTTCAATTTTATCTTTACGCTAGTTATAATCATCAATCAAACTTCAGCATCTGAACTGACATTTAAATCACAGGATAAAAAACTTTTTGATCTAAATAAAATACTTATTCAATCATCATCAATTGAATTGAATTGAGTTGAGTTGAGTTGAGTTGAGTTGAGTTGAGTTGAGTTGAACCAGTCTGAAAAATAAAGGCTCGATACACTCAAGGACGGATTAAGGGGCAGCTTTCACAAAATTTAGATGCTATTAGCATGCTAGAAATTGAAGCCCGCAACGATGCAGAACGCCGCCACTACGCCGAACTCTGGGTAAAACAACAATGCGAGCGCACCGAAAAAGAGCTCAAATTCCAGCGCGAAGTTGATGTTGTCTGGAAGCGCCTGATGCCAAACATGCTACCGGTTAACATGGGCAATGCAGCTGGTTTCGCGCATGACTCAGGCGGTCGTCTCGCGCTGTTCGTGCGTGAAGCAGATTGCCAGCGCTGCGATGCCCAACAGTCCAATGTTCTCACTGATGAACTTCACGATGTTATCTAACTGGTAGAAATTAAAGCCTATGTTCAGCACCTGCAATTTACGGTCATGCATTGGATGAAAGTTTAAAACATCGGATGCCACGATTTGCATCCGCTCTTCAGGAATTTTTTTTAGCCAAAGTTGCTGTAGTTACACAAGCTCCTGTTATCAATCTGGCGATATCACCACTGGCACTTGAAGTAGCAGTGCTAGTTTAAGTAACCCTCCACTGGCATTAACTCAATTAACATATTGATTTATAGGTCATATTAAACAACCTCAACCCCACCATTCAAAAAATCATTAGTTCAAAACGTTAGATGAACTCATAAGAAAACCTAATATTTATTGGCGCTATATTCCATTCGTTGTTACTATCACCAACAGTTATTACATGGATATTGAGGGAACGATGGCACTGAATGGAACACTTATTCTGAACGGCGCGGATTACGCACCATTAAACATCTATGGCGTCGGCGTTTTCATGGCGTTTTCTGGTAATGGCGCTTATCGAAATCGAGGTGGATGCGGCGCAGTTTCGGGTGACGGCCCATTGCCACCCGGGAAATACTGGGTTGTCGATCGCGGCGCGGGTGGTTTCTTTGGTAAGCGAAAGGCGGAATTACAGGACGCCTGGAACAAGTACACGAAAGGCGTGGCCTTTGGCCGAAGTGAATGGTTTGCACTCTATCGGGAGGATGCAGCCATTGACGACGAAACCTGGTATGAGGGCGTGCGCCGCGAATTATTCCGGCTTCATCCGGGAACCGTGTCAGAAGGTTGCATCACCATCCCCCACAACTCCGATTATGCGCGTATCCGCCAGGCGTTTATGAACACATTAATGGTGCCCGTGCCAGGCAAGCCTTCGCTGATGGCCCGAGGATTAATTGAGGTTGTTGCCAATGGCTCAAACACTTGCCCGTAGGGCCGCAAAATGCGTTTTCTTCATACTAATAACGCTTGTTATTGGCAGATCGCTCGGTGGCGCTGAAACGTACATCCCACAGAATTTCGCACGAAAGGTTGCCGTGTTTATCAGCGGCGAATCCAACATTGAAACTCTCTACGACGCCTATTTCTACATTGATGTTGTCATCGTGGTGTCCATCACCACGGCTGTTTACTTAATAACCATGAAGTTAATCAAAAAAATAAGGAGCAAGTAAAATGCCAATCCCTCCGTATATGTGGCTTAAAAATGATGGTGGAGCAGATATTCGAGGATCTGTCGATGTTCACGACCGTGAAGGCAGCATTGAAATTATCGGCATGAGCCACGGCATTAACCTGCCGGTGGACGGATCTAACGGTAGGATCACCGGTACGCGCCAGCATTCATCAATGATGATTGAGAAAGAAGTGGATAGCTCCACGCCTTATCTGTACAAGGCAGCAGCCACCGGGCAGACGCTAAAAAGCGCTGAACTTCGCTTCTATAACATTAGCGATGCTGGCCAGGAAGTTTGCTATTACACGGTGCTGATGGAAAACGTGAAGGTCACCGGCGTTAACTGCGGCGTGGCAAATGTGAAGCTTGCAGGCAATGACAAACTAAACCATACGGAAAGCGTCAGTTTGCAATATGAAAAAATCACGTGGCGAATTGTGGATGGCAACATCCAGTACACCGATGCTTGGAACGAGCGTCCAACCGCTTAGTACAAACTTTCCTACTTTAGAGATACAGAGACTCAAGCACCGCATCGAGCCGTAATCGTCGCAAGGTTGTATGAAGAGAGTTGAAACCCAGAAAAGCAAAAACCCAGCCATAAGCTGGGTTTTCAGAATGTTGGTGCCCGGACGCGGAATCGAACCACGGACACGGGGATTTTCAATCCCCTGCTCTACCGACTGAGCTATCCGGGCAACGGGGCGCATTAAACCCTACTCGCGCGGCACCGTCAAACGCTTTTCGGCAAAAATCAGCTGACTGATACCTTTTACAGCAACCTCCAGACCAAACGGTAAAAATTCATTCGCCTATCGCTGGTATAGGTGAATTTTTAGTCGCTTGTGCCGATAACCTTGCTGACATCCGATACCAATAATAAGGTCCACCATGTTCAGCACTATTACATCAGGAATATTGTCACGCCTTGCGTGGCAAAAACGCGGTCACAGCAAGGCAACGCTCAGTTCATTACAAGATGCCATCGCCATGGTCGAATTCACCCCAGAAGGTAAGATCCTTACCGCCAACGAGCTGTTTCTCGAGCGCATGGGTTATACGCTCAAAGAGATTGTTGGTCAGCATCACAGCATGTTCTGCACCGCCGATATGCTTAACTCGCCGCAATACCGCGACTTCTGGCGACGCCTGAATCGCGGCGAAGGCTTCAGCGATAAATTCCTGCGCGTGGCGAAACACAGCCGTCCTATCTGGCTGGAGGCGAATTACGTGCCGGTGCAGGATCGCAGCGGCCGCGTGATTAAAATCGTCAAGCTGGCGAGCGATATCACCGCGCGCGTCATGGACGCGCAAGAGCAGCGCGCCATGACCACCGCGATTGAGCGTTCGATGGCGGTGATCGCCTTCAATCTCAAGGGCGAAGTGTTGATGACCAACGACAACTTCCTGAAAACCATGGGCTATAACGCGTCAGAAGTGATCGGCGTGCATCACAGCCAGTTCTGCCCGCCGGAGATGCGCAACAGCGACGAATATCGCCGCTTCTGGCACAAGCTGAATCAGGGCGAATTTATCTCCGGCCAGTTCCAGCGCGTGAATAAACGCGGCCAAACGGTGTGGCTGCGCGCCACTTACAATCCGGTGTTTAACGAAACCGGCGAGCTGTACAAAGTGGTGAAGTTCGCTACCGATGTCACCGCGCAGGTGGAGAAGAATCAGCAAGAGCGCGACGCGGCGCAGCAGGCGTATCAAACCGCGCTGCAAACCAGCGAAAGCACGCGCCTTGGCGCCACGGTGATTGAGAACAGCGTGCAGACCATGAATGATTTGGCGGGCGAGCTGCACGGCATTTCTGGTGATATCAACGATCTGAGTCAGTCGTCGGATCGCATTGGCGCCATTGTTGAGAGCATTCGCCGGATTGCCGATCAAACCAACCTGCTGGCGCTGAACGCCGCGGTAGAAGCGGCGCGTGCCGGTCAGCATGGTCGCAGCTTTGCCGTGGTGGCCAATGAAGTGCGCACGCTGGCGGCCAACATCAACCGCGCCACCACCGAAATTGAGAACATGGTGCAGCAGAACCATACGCTGGCGGAGAAAGCGCTGAAAGGTATCGCCTCCAACCTGAAACGCGCCGATCAGGGCGTGGGGTTGGCGAAGGAAGCTGGAGGCATGATGGCGGATATTCGTGACAGTTCCAGCGAAGTGGTACGCGCGATTGGGCATGTTACCGCGACATTGCGAGAGGAGTGATGCGTTGCAGGTCGCAATGCACCGCGACCCCACAAACTATGCGGCATGACAATAACCTGCCATGGCCGCATGGTTTACTGCGCCGCCGTCGCCACCGGCGGCGGTGTGGCTTCCGGCATAAAGATGTGGTCGAGAATATTGCGCATCAGCGGTGCCGCCGTGACGCCTTCGTTGCCGCCGTTTTCCAGAATCAACGCCACCGCCACTTTGGGATCGTTAAACGGCGCAAACGCGGTGTAGAAGATGTGGTCACGCAGGCGCATCGGCGTCATTTTGGCGTTATACACCTGATTCTGTTTCAGACTGAATACCTGCGAGGTGCCGGATTTCGCCGCAATGCCGTACGGCGCGGTGTGAAAGTATTTGTAGCCGGTGCCGTTCGGCGCATTCGCCATGCCGAACATCGCGTGGCGCACCAGCGACCAATACGGCGATTTAGCATCGCCAATCTGCGGCTGCGGTAGTTTTGCCTGGTAGAGCTGCACCTCCTTGCCGCGCTGTGATTTCTCCAGCAGATGGGGATTGATCACACGCCCGTTGTTGATGAGCGCCACCATCGCTTTCACCATCTGAATCGGCGTCGCCACCCAATAACCTTGCCCAATGCCCACTGAAACGGTATCGCCCTGATACCACACGTGTTTGTGCACCTTCTGCTTCCATTCGCGGCTCGGCAGCAATCCAGCGTACTCTTCGTTAAGATCGATGCCGGTCGATTTGCCGTAGCCAAACTGGCTCAGCATGGTGTGGATGCGATCGATGCCCATCATAAAAGCCACCTGATAGAAGAAGCTGTCCGCCGACTCTTCGATGGCTTTGGTGACGTCCAGCATGCCGTGACCGGTTTTTTTCCAGTCGCGATATTTACGATCGGTGCCCGGCAGCGTCCAGGTCGGCGCGCCAAATAGGGTAAAGCTCGGTGTGATGACTTTGGTCAGCAGCGCCGACATCGCCATATAAGGCTTCACGGTGGACGCCGGTGGATACAAGCCTTGCGTAACGCGGTTGATCAGCGGCAGGTCTTTATCCTGCAGCAGGGCTTTATAGGCTTTGTAGCTGATGCCTTTGACGAACGGATTGGGATCGTAGCTCGGCGCGGAAACCATCGCCAGCACGCTGCCGTCGTGCGGATCCTCAATCAGCGCCGCCGCACGTTGCCCGGCTAGTTGGCTCTCGACGTACTGCTGCAGATGCAGATCGAGCGTCAGCGTGATGTTCTGACCGGCCACCGGCGGCACCTCTTTTAGCACGCGCACGATGCGGCCGTGGTTATCCACTTCCACTTCCTGATAGCCGGTTTTGCCGTGCAGCAGCGATTCATAATAGCCTTCAATGCCCTGCTTACCGATGTTGTGGTCAGCCGCGTAGTTCTCGCCAACGCCTTCTGCGTTCAGGCGTTTGTAGTCGTTATCGTTGATTTTCGAAACATAGCCAAGCACGTGCGCCAGGTCGGCACCGTAAGGATATTCACGGTCCTGATAGGTATCGACGGTGACGCCGCTAAAGCGGAATTGATTGACGGCGAAGCGCGCTACTTCTTCGTCAGTCAGTTCCGCTTTCAGTTCAACCGGCTTGTAGCGGCTGTTCTGTTTGAGCTCGTGCTCGAAGGTTTCAATCTCTTCCGGCGTAAGATCGACAATCGGCGTCAGCTCTTTCAGCGTTTCCTGCATGTTGTCGATTTTGTACGGCGTGATGTGAATGTCATACCAGCTGACGTTGCGCACCAGCGGAATGCCGTTGCGATCGAAGATCAATCCACGCGTGGGCGCGATGGGGATCATTTTGATGTCGTTTTCGTTGGAACGCGTCTGGTAATAGCTGTGCTGATCGACCTGCAGGCGATACAGGTTGATGCCTAAAATGGTAAAGCAGATGACAACCAGGGCAAAAGCGACAATCGCACGGCGGGCAAACAGCTTTTCTTCTGCTTCGAAATTACGGAAATTCATCAGGTGGGCTTAATCTCTTTGTTATCACGCTAATGATAAGCAGAGATTGTTTCAGAGCCAGCACGAAGATGCACAAGCCTGGGTAAAAGTGTGTCAGATGTTTACGGGATGGTGCGGTATGGTGCTTTCACCCCGGCCCTCTCCCACCGGGAGAGGGAGAAAAAAAGCGCCGACCCTAACCCTCTCCCGCGTGCGGGAGAGGGTTAGGGCGAGGGAAAAGAGATTAATCGCCCAGCAGCACTGACTCCAGCGCGATCTTAATCATATCGTTAAAGGTGGTCTGACGCTCTGCCGCCGTGGTCTGCTCGTGGGTGCGGATGTGGTCCGACACGGTACAGATGGTCAGCGCTTTCGCACCAAACTCTGCTGCCACGCCGTAAATACCCGCCGCTTCCATCTCCACACCCAGAATGCCGTACTTCTCCATCACGTCGAACATCTGCGGATCTGGCGTATAGAACAGATCGGCGGAGAAGATGTTACCCACGCGCGCATCAACGCCCAGCGCTTTCGCGGCATCAACGGCGTTACGCACCATGTCGAAGTCAGCAATCGCCGCGAAGTCGTGATCCTTGAAGCGCATGCGGTTCACTTTGGAATCGGTGCAGGCACCCATACCAATCACCACGTCGCGCAGTTTCACGTCTGCGCGCACTGCGCCGCAAGAACCGACACGGATAATCTTCTTCACGCCGAAATCGGTGATCAGCTCTTTGGTGTAGATCGAGCAGGATGGAATGCCCATGCCGTGACCCATCACCGAAATCTTGCGGCCTTTATAAGTCCCGGTGTAACCCAGCATGCCGCGCACGTTGTTCACTTCCACCACATCTTCGAGGAAGGTTTCCGCAATGTGCTTTGCGCGCAGCGGATCGCCTGGCATCAGCACGACGTCCGCGAAATCACCCATTTCTGCATTAATATGAGGCGTTGCCATGGTTATTTTCCTTATTAAATTTGGGGCGCTGTTTTACAGCATGCTCTTGCCGTAGTCCATGCTGGACAGGCCAAAATATTTTGCGATGGTCTGGCCGATATCCGCGAAGGTATCGCGGTATCCCAGCGATCCTGGCTTCACATTCGGGCCGTAGATCAGAATCGGAATGTGCTCACGCGTGTGCTCGGTGCCTTTCCAGCTTGGATCGCAGCCGTGATCGGCGGTGAGGATCAGAATGTCGCCCTCTTTCACCAATTCCATCAGCTCTGGCAAACGACGATCGAACAACTCCAGTCCGCCCGCATAACCGGCGATATCGCGACGATGTCCCCACGTTGAGTCAAAATCAACGAAGTTAGTGAACACAATCGAAGTATCTGGCGCTTTCTTCATCTGCTCGATGGTAGCGTTGAACAGCGCGTCTAAGCCGGTGGCTTTGACTTTCTGCGTGATGCCCTGCTCGGCGTAGATATCGGCAATTTTACCCACCGAAATCACTTCACCGCCCTTCTCATCGACTAGTTTTTTCAGCATGGTCGCTGAAGGCGGCTCCACCGCCAGATCGTGACGGTTGCCGGTACGCTCGAAGTTACCCGCTTTGTCGCCCACGAACGGACGCGCAATCACGCGACCGATGTTGTAGCCACCATTGGTCAGCTCCTCACGGGCGATTTCACACAGTTCGTACAGACGATCAAGGCCAAAGGTCTCTTCATGGCAGGCAATCTGGAAAACCGAATCCGCCGAGGTGTAGAAAATCGGCTTACCGGTTTTCATATGCTCTTCGCCGAGCTGGTCGAGGATCACCGTGCCCGATGAGTGACAATTACCGAGATATCCCGGCAGATCGGCACGTTTCACCAGAGTATCCAGCAGCGCCTGCGGGAAGCTGTTCTCTTTATCGCTGAAGTAGCCCCAATCAAACAGCACCGGCACGCCAGCGATTTCCCAGTGGCCCGACGGCGTATCTTTACCGGACGACAATTCGCTGGCGTAAGCATACGCACCGATGATTTCCGCGTTGGGATCGAGGCCTGGCGGGAAACGACCGGTAGAGAGCTCAGCCGCTTTGCCGAGGCCCAGTTTGGTCAGGTTCGGTAAGTGCAGCGGGCCTTCGCGACCTTCATTGGCGCGGCCTTCGAAACAGGCTTCGGCGATATGGCCGAGCGTGTCCGATCCTTCATCACCGAATTTATCGGCGTCTTTGCTGGAGCCGATCCCGAAGGAGTCGAGAACCATAATAAAAGCACGTTTCATGCAAGTCTCCTGCGCAATGCGCGATGACAAGTCAAAAAAAAGCGATCAGATCAGTATACCCGAACGGCCGCTACCTGGCACGAATAAGCGCCAGTTATTCGCTAATGCGACGATAAACTACCGGCGTGATCGCTGGCGCAGTATCGCTCAGCGTGATGGCTGCTTTAACGGCGGCGGCGGCCTGCTGCCACTGCGCTTCCGACGCGGCGTGGATAATTGCCAGCGGACGCTGTGGGTCAACTTGCGTGCCGAGCGTGGTCACGTCGCTCAAGCCCACGCTGTAATCAATGCTGTCGCTGGCGCGCTGGCGGCCCCCGCCGAGCGCAACCACCGCCATGCCGAGCGCACGCGTATCCATCGCGCTGACGATACCGGCGCCATCGGCGTATACTGCTTTGCTCAGCGTTGGCGCGGGCAGATAGCTGTCCATGCGCTCGATGAAATCTACCGGCCCTTTTTGCGCCGCCACCATGCGGGCAAACACTTCAGCGGCTTTGCCGTTATCCAGCACCTGCTGCAGCTTTTGGCGCGCATCGGCGTCATTCTCAGCCAGTTTGCCGGAGATCAGCATTTCCGTGCACAGCGCCATCGTCACTTCCAGCAGGCGCGGATTGCGCGCCTCGCCGGTCAGGAACTGCACCGCTTCACGCACTTCCAGCGCATTACCGGCGGTAGAAGCCAGCACCTGATTCATGTCGGTGAGC
>Ga0213825_1001750_pt1 | contig 14483 bp, 16 predicted proteins | sample MC6MC0900MG_FD_179896 | JGI IMG/M metagenome (GOLD analysis project Ga0213825, IMG submission 179896) | Enriched soil aggregate microbial communities from Iowa State University, Ames, United States - MC6-MC0900-MG | ecosystem: Environmental > Terrestrial > Soil > Unclassified | place: USA: Iowa... | reverse complement strand
AGCCGATCAATACGGTCGGAAAAAGATGTTAATTATCGGCATGGTCATTTTCGCTATTTCTGAAGTTGCCGCTGCGATAGCGCCAGATTTCACAGTATTTCTTATTGCGCGGGTATTCCAAGGAATAGCAGTTGGTTTTATCTTGCCTATAGCGATTGCTTATATCGGCGTTATTTTCCCACCTGAAAAACGCGGCATGGCATCAGGCATTTTTTCATCCGTACAAGCTATCGCTGCCATGTCAGGTGCGGCTATTGCCGGCTATTTAATTTTACAATATGGCTGGCAAATAACTTATTGGTTAAGTGCTATATTGGCTGTACTTGGCTTAATTGTTGTCCTAGTATTCGTCGAAGAATCAAAGGGAGAAAAACAAACATCTTTTGATTTCATCGGTCTTATCCTTATCTTTGTTACATCAGCAACACTGTTATCCGTGTCTACAATCGGCAAAACGTTCGGCTTCTTTTCACCGTATACAATCATTACGTTAATTGTCGGGATCGTGGCACTTACGCTGTTATGGATTTGCGAAAACCGCATTAACAATCCACTAGTCGAACTGTCATTATTAAAAATTAAACTGTTTAGCATGGCAGTCGGCATCAACTTACTTATCGTCGCAACCTTTATGCTATTTATTTATTGCATGAATTTCTTTATCACATCACGTCCAGGTGGAGACGCCTCCCAAACAGGACTATTTTACATGTTCCTATACGGCGCCTCATCAATCGGTGGCTTAATCGTAGGACGCTTATCAGATAAAATCAGTGGTCGTTCTATTTTAATTACAATTTTCTTTATTCCAACGATTATTATGTTTATCTTTACAATGCTAGATGCATCCATGCCATTCAATATTATTGCGGCATTAGCGGTTTGCCTTGGTTTCGTATCCGGGGCCAACACACCAATCTTAATGAAATTTGCCTTAAATGAAGTACCAAAAGAAAAACTTGCAGCAGGTGCAGGCCTCTTCTCATTCATCCGAGATTTCGGCACACCACTAGGCTCTGTTTCAGGTATTGTCCTATTCTCCATTTTTAAAGACGCGGCATTCAAAGAAACATTACTCGCTTCCGCAACCGAAGCCGGCATTGCAAGCGAACATTCTGCTGCACTACTTGCAGCAGGTCAAACCGGCACCGTCGAAAACAGTGCTTTAGCCGAACAGCTTTCTACATTGGGCGTATCATTTGAGTCCATCTATTCAACAGCAAATGCAGCTGGTCTTACATCCGCTGTCCATTCAATCGCCTACATTGCGATGGCATTGTTCGCTATGATTCTGTTGTTATGCTTCTTAATTCCGAAGGCGAAGAAGGCACCTGCTCCGGCAGTTATTGCGCAGGAAATGGTCGTTGTCGAGGAGACGGTTTCTTAATAGACTGGGCAAACGAGAAAAAGTGTTAGCTTGATGGCGATCAAGCTAACACTTTTTGCTATTGCGGTTGCAATTGATGTCCGCTTCGGCGGTGCTTTCCGCGGGCACACCGTAAGCCGCAACCCTCGCTAACGCGCGGTTTGTTGCGTCTTACATTATGTGCTGTTCTGAGCAGGAGTCACCGCCTTCGCTACCATCAACTAGTATTAACTTCTATTTTTTACTGCAAAAGAAGGGAGAAGCTATACATTCCTTCCTATTCATAGTGAAAAAATGCCGACTATCTAACACTTTTTGCAATGCCATTGATGTCCGCTTCGCCGGTGCTTTCCGCGGGCGGGTTTACTGGCGATTCATGGGCTTTTTGTGGCGATTTTTCTATTTTTAATGGCGATTCACATGCTTTTAGTGGCGATTCCTCCAGGTTTACTGGCGATTTGCTTAATTTTACTGGGATTCCACTAAGAGACTGCCGCTTCAAGCTCCTCCAGAAGCCCAAATACAAGGGAATATAACTGTGCTAACACTTCGTCAAACGACTGCTGCTCACTAAATCCATCCAGCGCATCTAACGCAAGATTGATTTCCCAAAGACCATCTTCTCCAGAAAACGCCGCACTATATATCATTTTGTCATGATGCAAATGGGCTTTAAAATACGAATGTAAAAACTCACTGTACTTCTTTTGCAATCGCAGTCCAAACAACGCACTATAAACATCAAACGCCCCATCAAACTCAAGCGCAAACGAATCCACGCGAATTACATCAAAGCGTTCAGACGCTACATACATAAATTCATTTGCATGCTCTTTTAAATAGTGCACAGGGTTTGATAGAAACGAGGCTGTTTCTTCTGCTATTAATTCTTCCGTTTCCTTAAGACAACGTTCAATTACTTGAAATTGTAAAGAAATCGTATCCACCATTGCGCCATCATGTAACAATGCATGCTTTTGAGCATACGACTTTTCTATATCGATTAAATTACTATTCGTTTCCTCATTTATAAATGATTCGATTTGTTTTTTTAACACTTATTATCCAGCTCCATTCGCTTGCTTAGCTATAAGTATAGCTTAGGTTAGGTGACATGTGTGTTTATTTGACTATAAAAAAACAGCACCTCCAAAATTTAATTGGGGTGCCGTTATTCACTAGGTTATTTATCAAGATACCATTTTTCCGCATTCTCAAAGAAAATTCGATCTTGCGCTTTTTTACCTACTGTTTCTTGAATTAATTGAATATCATCGTAGGAAAATCGCTCTTTTGCTCGGGTTGAAGGTAAATCACTACCAAACATCAGACTGTTTGGATTTTCGCTGTACAATGTTGATATTAATTCCTGTATTTCATCACGCTCATATCCCACACGACCAAAGCCTGTTACGCGAATTGGAATATTGGCATAAACGATTTTTTTCAACTTATCCACCGGACACTTATGCATCCCCAAATGATCTATTGACACTTTTGGTAAGGCTAAAATTAATTGTTCTAATTCTTGATCAACGGATTGCATATTCAAATAAAGCTCCGTTTTCCAGTTACATAAATGATACACTCTCTCGGATAGCGCACGAATATCTTTTGGCAAAGCAGCTAATCCTCTGTATAAATTAAACCGTATTCCCTTAATCCCTACATCGTTTAACTTTAAAATTTCTTCATCGCTCGTATCAAAAGGAAGCTGTGTAATCCCTACAAAACGATTACCTAACTGTGCAATAGCCTCTGTAAAATAATTTTGATGATACCCCTGAAATGATCCCGATACAACAGCACCACCTGTTAACTCAATCGACATTTCCTTCAGTTCCTGTAAATAATCATCGACAGTATAATAGTCAGGTACAAAACCTTGATTTTCTACAAGAGGAAACTTCGGATCAATAATATGAAAATGCGTATCGAATATTTTTTGCATAACTTCCCCCTACAATATAAACATTAAAATCAAAGTTGCCACAACAGCAAAGCCTAAACCTAATGGTGTTGCTTTATAAAGTAAATCATTATAAAACTTCTTAGACTCTTCTTCATTTAATCCACTATTACCAAGAATTAAACTACCGCCCGTAGAGAATGGCGCTAATGCTGACGATTGGGCACCAATAATAATAGCTACCGCAATTAACGAAGCGCTATAACCTGTAGCATCGATTATACCAGCAATCATCGGGAACATAAGCGGTGCAACAACACCTAACGTACTACTAAAGATAGACATCACACCCGCAATAAGTGCTACCGCAACTGGCACAATAAACGTCGGCATATTATTAATCATCGAAGCTAACATATCAATTGTCCCAGCCTCCACTGCCACATCAATTAACATACCAACCCCAGACACAAGCCATAATGTACTCCAAGGTATTCTTGCCATAACTTCTTTAGGCTTGTCCCCAGCTAATTTTAATATATAAGCCACAATGGCAAATACAAGTGCTAGTAACGTAATATCCGTACGTGCATTAATAAACTGAATCGTTTCATTATTAGGCATAAACTTAGAAAGCATTGGTACGCCTAGAACAAAGACCATAAGTAGAATAATTAAAGCTATATTTACTTTTTGATTTTTAGTAAATGCTTCTGGTCTATCGATATTCAAGTCCGTCATTTGACTGTTCTTTCTATCAAAAAACATCAAGACCAACATAATAAATATCGGATAAATAAATGATACTACAAAAATATCTCTTGTTAACAAATCTGCCTGTTCAGCAACAGCCGTGTTACTTAATAAAGAATTAAACAATACCCCATGCGCACTATACATGAAATTCGCACCGGAAAGTGAACCTAATGACACAGCGAATGAAGCATTTAATTTATTCATCCCTGATGATTTACACAATGCCATAGCAATGGCACCCATTACGGCCACCGAGGTAAAGAAGCCTGCACCCATTCCTGAAACTAACGCTGTAATAAAATACAAAATTAACGGTAGCCATTTTGTTTGCTTTTGAAAACGATAAAGTAATAATTGAGCAATTTTTTCTAAAGTCCCATTAACTACGGCGAAGTTGAAAAACAGCGCCAATGTAAAAATAACTAAAAATAATTTTGTTGGGAAAGTGGCCAATAAATCATTAATCGACATCCCCAACACAAAACAACCAATGACATAAGCTAGTGCTAAAGCTACTAAACCCGTATTTATATCAAGTTTTTCACCCATATAGATAGCAATAATGATTGCCAAAATAATTAAAATGGAATAAAACATAATTTCCTCCTTGTCGTCACATGCATATTAAGCGCTTTCAAAACCGATAATTTTTTAGTCTAAACTTAATAATGATTTGTATTTATACATGTCTCCACGATAGGAAGAAGCACCTGTTAAAACACAGCCATTTTTTACTTTTAAGTCAACACTTCTATATAAGATTGGTGCACCTTCAGCAATACCAAGAATATGTGCAATCCCTTGACTAGCCAGCACCGCTTCTATTTCAATTTCACCTTCAGTAAGCGCCATCTTAAACTTATTTAAAAATAAATGAGAAAAAGAATACTTCACATATTCCTCATCCGTAATTTGTTCCCCATACTTTTTTAAAAGATAACGGTTATCGATAACTATTGGTATACCTTCTGAAAGACGTAAACGCTTTACTTGATAAACTTCCTCTCCCGGCTCTACTCCCAATTTATCTTCTAATCCTTGCGGGCAAGGGACGCAACCCCGATAGAGCAACTGCACAGTAAAGTTTTCTAAGTACCAACCTCGAAAAAAAGTATCTAATTTAGCAATATCGGTCTTCAACTTTTCCTTACGAACAATAAAAGTACCCTTTCCTTGGATACGCTTTAAAAGACCTTCCTCTACAAGCACTTGCACCGCCTGACGAATCGTCATTCTAGAAACATCAAACATCTTGATTAGTTCGTCATCACTTGCAAACTTTTCTTGTCCGTCCTTGTACATTTCATCTACTTTTTCTCTCAAGCTATCTGCTATCTGAACATACTTCGGAACCAACGAATTATATTTACTCATGCTCATCCTCCTTTGGATTATTGAGAGTACATCACACCCCAAATCATCTATACATCTAGATGACTTGTTTTACATTGTACAGAACTAAAAGTTAAGAATCAACATAATTTTTAGAATTTTTTATTTGTATTTTAGGGGGATTTTGATATATTGGTATAAAATTTGGTGGGTTCTAAGCACAAAAAATGCAGAGAGGTGTTCAACCCTCTCTGCATTTCCTATTATTGAAATATATTTTTGCGAGCCATCAATAATTCTTCATAACAATAATCAAACTAAATCCTTCAAACTTTTTCCATTCCTATCTTTCCATTCCGTCAAGCCATTCGCACTTCGCCCCGTCACAATATCTGCTGCTGCTGATGGGCTAGTAAATAAAAGATCTTCCATTACAACAAATTCATCATTCACTACTTTCACTTTTTCTGTATGTAATAAATCATTTCTTTTTGCTAATAAACGCTCTGAATAAGAATTTACAATGCTATTTGCAATTTTAGATCCTTTTAATACGACAAAACCTTCTTGTGTTTGAATGCCTTTTGCATCCACACCACGGGTCGATTTTATAGATAAAACATCATTTGCATTCACTTCTGAGCTATCTTTGATCTCTTCAAATAATTTATGGCCCAATGTATTGATCATCATTGTCAGATTGCTAATATATTCATCCATTTCTGCACGGTCGGCTTCAGAAATGGAAGGCATCGGAGGAATATTCCCATTCATTAAAAAGTAACGATTTGCAACTTTAGCCTTTTCATATAACTTGTTTTCAATGTATTTAATATGCGCTTTATTTAGATTCTCATCTTTACTTATAAATACAATTACTTCATTCCAAAAATCTTTTTCACGCAAATGGCTTTGTAATCGTGTATAAACTTCCTCTGCTTCCCCTATGTATACCGCTTCTTTATCTTCATCATTTCGACCGAATAACATATACACACCAGTAGAATTTAAGTTAGGGCGATCCGAGCATTTTTTCACTTCGGTTCTTGGTATTCTATACGCTAGCCCTGTCCAGTTGGATAATTCACACGTTAATCTTCCGCTTGGGTCTCCATCAATCAAGAACATTTTGATTGTTTTGCCAAAACTCATTACAACCACTCCAATTCTTTTACACAACCACTTTATTTTGCTCCTCAATACCCGACACATCATAATAATTCCCCAATGCCCTTAAAAACTCTTCCTGCAAATCCTTAATATCTAGTAATGGGCTCATCAGGACTGGATAGGATTTATTAAGCTCAAAAATAACGCGTCGTCCGTAGCGTTCATCTTTCCCTAAATCAGGGCGGTCTGTTATTTTTCCTTTCAATAACTCACTAATGCCTAGGTTATGAATGACCGTTAAAATCTTTAGTAAAAAATCGCCATTTCTAAAAATCGAATACTTAATGATGTAATTGAAAATATCCAAATTATCTACGATCAATTCATAATACTGCTCTTTCGTAAGCGGTAAATCAGTAGCATCTTCAATATATTCGACTGCCAAAATACATTTGTAAATATAGTTTTCCCAGTCAAAACTTTTGATCACTATATTGCTAAATTCTCGATAGCTATCTAAAACTTGAGGATAATTTGTAATGATATAATCGCGCTTTTTCGTAATGTAAAGTGAATGCCAAAAACGTTCATCAAAATGAATATCACGGTCCAATTCACATACGAATTTGCTATTGTTTGAAAGGCTGCTAGAAAATCCGCCTTCTTTTGTACTTCCGAACCTTTCCCCATATAAATCGGAAAATCTGGCGCCTCTTCAATTTCAACTATTTCTTCAGAGAAAAGATCTTCGAGGACATCGCCATTTTTAAATGCTGTATAGAGCAACTCATCTTTTTTATAACCTTCTTTTAAAAGTCTAATCTTCATGTGCTACTAACTCCTTTACAGCTTTTACGTACTTTTCAATAATTTGATGGGATATGCGCCCAATCACTTCATCGATATTATCAACAGTTAACTCTTCGATTCCTTTACTAATCATTAGATTGTATAATTTAAAATCTAGTAAATCATCCGGCGGTGTAAATTGAGACAATTCAATGACTCCATCTTCCTCATCACTCAGAAGCCGTTCTAGAGCCATGCGCAAGCCTGTATATAAATAAGGGTTTATAAATGCACTAGCCTTTGACATTGATTGAAATTGAGTATCTTCGTCTCGGAAATGGATGATGATACATTCTGTCCCTAATTCATATTTTATCGCTGAGCTTAAATTCGGATCTAATCGTTTCTCAAACAATTCAAGCGGATTTTTCATTCCACCCTCAAATGTTACGATGTTTGAATAACCGAGCATTGAAAACTTTGGAACGACGATAGACTGTTTTAACTCTTCATAGAAACGATTTAATTCATAATTGTTGTTAAAGTGAATATCCGATTTTGCAACAATATGAACTTGAATAGACGTTCGACTTGATAAAGACATACGACTCTTCGCTATATCTACTTGTAAGTGATGTAAAGCTAATGGGAAGAACTTTGTATCCTTTGATTGAATTACTAATAAATATTGAGCATCTCCACTATTCAGTAATGCTTCAACAAACGCCGAAGTTAGTTGCGGTAAAATTTTAAAACGATAGTAGTCACCATCTTCTTCAAAGCTCACTTTGATCGTAAAATCACTTTCTTCGTACGCAAAAGTGTTCGACGATAAAATCGGATATGGGAAATTAGCATCTTTTTTGTATATCATGTTACACCTCTATGTAGTAAATAAATTTGACTGCGCGATTATAGTTCGGCTTAAGTGCCAGTTGCAAATTCACAATTCCATTTTTTATCGATACATTTTTAATGGCATCCGCTTCAATTACGCATTGTTTACTATTATTTTTATCAATGATAGTAGAATAATTTTCTTTCATATTAAATTCGCCGATATATTCCTTGCCCATGCCATCAATAATATTAAATTTTAAATTACATTTTTTTGCCTTCGCAACTTCTGCGCTACCGGATAAATTTAATTGAATAAATTCTTGGTCACTTAATAATAGACGTTCCACACGGTATGGATTAATTTTATACTCATCTTTTTGATCATCAACTGCGCTATCCGCCTCACCTTTATCTCGTGCTTTCCCTTTTCTTCGGATGCCGCTTTCTTTAGGTTCTCCTGCTTCACCCTTTTCACGTTTTTTTCGTTTCACTTTTGCAGGCGTTGTTTCAGATTTATTTCCTTCATCACTCGTGACAATATTTTTACCATTCTTTATCTTCACCGTTCCAAACGACTGCGATAAGTTTTCTTTGAAATCTAGTTCCATTGTGTATAGCAAATCCGATGTATTAATTTTTCCATCTACCGGATTATGTTTACGCATTTCTTCATCAATCACTTTTAAGATTTCTTTATTTAAATTGCTAATAAATTTTTTTGCAAGTCTTGTCAGTTCAGGATCTTTTAAATCATCACTTGATATTTTCGTATGTGATTCGTTCTCAAGTGATTTTAAATAGCTGTCCTCCTCTATGCCGCCTATTAACACAGCATTAAAAGGCTTCGTTGCATTATTTTTCACTGTAAAATCTTCAATCTTCATCCCGATCGTTCGAATGATTCCAACTCGCCCTTTAGGAATACGTTCATCGAAATTAAAATATAAATTAAACTGAAATACTGTATTGGCATGTGGTATTTCAATTAAACGCGGCTGTTGTTCTTTAAATGTTTTCACATATAAAGGCGTAAATACTTTTTTCATGGATTCAATTTCTTGCACGTAATATTGGCTATCTGCCACAATCGCATCGATCGTCGTATCATCAATCACTAAGTCATTAACATGCACTACTAATTTCTTCTCGATAACCGAAACAAAGAAGCTATCACATACCGCGCGGATAATTTCATCCTCTCGATAAAAACTCTTTCTTAAAAATGGAATAACGATTTTCAACCCACGCGTAGTTTTCTCAAAAACTTTGCCATAGCGATTTTCATACGACATAAACTTAGAGCCTTCCAACTTCGCAAAATATCCTGTCGAACGATAATAATCCTCGCCAAATTTATGCTCAATTAGTTGAATAGTCCCCCCTAAATGCTGCTCTCCTTCTTGATCACAGTTGGCAAAAAACATCATATGGATATCTGATGCAGCATTGGACGCTATTTTCCCTACTCCGTGAGACCCCCCACGTGATGCTTCAAACGATTCATCTTTCTCTTCAAAATGAACCCCTTTGTTATACGCATAAATTCCCCATGTATGCTCTGTCGAATTGCTCTGGCCATACTTCGCGCCTGTTAACCCACGTGTATTACTATCTTCAAATGAAATATAGCGAACTTCCTCATCCATCATAGAAGCTTTCATATGATTAATTGTCTCTTTTGTATAACCATTGCGTCCCACTAAACTATTAATACGTTGTACGATGGAAGCCATTCCCGGAATTTCCGTTCGATTGACTTTTCCTAGTTCAATCTTCACTACAACTGGCTGATCCGAATCAGTCAATCGTCCATCTAATGAATTTTGTATATTTTCACGCGTTAACCCCGCCACGCCCAAACTATAAAAGCGCTCTAAAATTTTATTAAAATTCGATTCTTCGATATTTGGTATTTTCGAAAACTGCCATTCAATATTTGTCACACTCAAACCGTGCACCTCATTTATATGTATTTATAGGTCATTTTTAACCTTAAGCATTATGATTATTTTACCACTAAATTATTATTTCCAACTTCTAATTTTAGAATAAATTTACTAATTACATGCATCAGACAATAAAAAAGCAGAGAGGCTTTAATGCGCTCTCTGCTTAGCGAAATATATTTTTCCGATGCCATCTAAAATACTGCTTATTCTCTTCATATCTTAAAACCTTCATCTTTTGATGAATGTTATACATTCCATAATTCGTTGCTGGAATACGTTCAGAGATGTGAATTAAACCTGTGCCATCAAATGTAATATATCCTTGATCGTATAATGCATCATGATTACAGCAAAGCAATAAGCCGTTATATGGATCTAAGCGTTCTTCATTGGAACTCTCGCGCCAAGGTTTTGAATGACTTGCACGCAAAAGGGCCGGTAGCTCGATACCACAAAGTGCACATTGATGATTCCATAACGGTAATAACGCTGCTTTAAATTTCTCTTGGCCAATACGAATTTTACGTTTCGCTTCAGCTTCTGTTTCTGTAATGACAGGAATAAGCGTATTACGTTCTGTACGTACTACCGTGCCAATCGCAAATTCTAACTGTTCATCATCTACATGATAAATATTCATATCACTAATAATATCTAAAAGCTTAATCGCAAGCTCTTCATTACATGGATATAAATAGCCTTGGTTGCCATCTCCATCTTGCTGGAAAGCTGAATATTTAACAGGCAATAACACTTTCAACTCATTAATATAATCTTTTATCGTTAATGGTTGTTCTAATTCATGGTATTGCAACTTCACGAGAAAACCTTGCTCTTCCCATTGGTCATAGGATGTCAAGTAAACAGGCTTTTTGCCTTCCTCACAATCAGACAGCGCAATGCTAATCGCAACGATCTTTCCTTTTACATAATGGAATATCCGGTCTCCCTCATTCACTTCCTTCATACGTCGCCATGAGTGCGGTGTGTTTCCGCCTTTATCTTTTTGTGGTGACCAAATAATTTCTACTTCTTTTTCTTCTTGATAGGTGTGCCCTTGCATGACGATGTAATGATTCATGTTGTTCTCCTCTTCTATTCATTACATCTATTATAGCTAAAGTTTTCAAAGTAGTTATGTAAATAAACTCGTATTTGCATTCGTTAAAAGCCATAGTAGCTCCATTGCCTGAAGCAACATATGGATTTCATGTATTTATAATTTAAATAGGAGGTAATTATCATGAAGCTGATCAGATATAGAATAATAGAAATTTATTCTCAAAAGTTATATATTTTTAAATCATTTACCCTCATATTAATTATATTTTAGCACCTTTCATTAAATTAAATTTTGGTAATGTCCCACCATATAACTCAATTGCTTTTCAGTTAACTTTACTCGCAATTCATCATGTACATTCAAAAATATACGCGTAACCTTATCTAAAGTTTGCGAAATCACAATCTTCCCCTGTAAATCAAACGTAATTAAATGTTTATCAAACAATGCATCATGATTAGGGCATAGTAATAAACCATTATTTTCATCAAGCCGCTCCCTATTTGTAGAAACACTCCAAGGCTTAATATGACTAGCAATTAAAACACGCGGATCGGTTACACCGCATATTGCACATTTGCATTCACGTTCAATTAATAACTTTTTAAACTTCCCCTGACCAATACGTGCTTTGACCATGAGTTCTTTTTCAGTATCAGTTATTGGTAAATTTCCAACTTGCTGAAGTGCTTCAAATTCTTCTTCCAGTTCATTAACTACATTCGATGTTAATTGATACTTCGTAGGCTTAGCATAGCTATCCTTTAAACGCAGTGGAAAAACCCAAACAAGCCGTAGCAATCCATCTTTATCCTTCTGCTGTTCCTGATAGGGCTCGCCTACAAGTTCTACTTGTCCCCGGTATGTATATTCCTTTTTTTTCATCACCTCAAAGAAATGAACTTCCACTCCATTACTATTGGATTGTGCTAACGTCAAATTTTGTCCGCTCATCTTCTGATCGCCACTCTGGCCCATACCTGTGTAATGATATATCTCATCAACAGCCTTATCATCATATAGCTTCGTCTTATCTGAAATAAGTGTTAAAGTGTTCGTACGATTCGACTTACGCATTCCTCCCTGTGGTGCACATAAAAAAATCTCACAAAGTTGCTTATTATTTAATACTTCATTTATTGTTAACGGACGTGTTATCGTCATAGCAAAGCCTCCCAAATTAATAATTCTTTCATTAAGTTCATATCACTATGATGGATAACAGGACACTATAGGATTTATAATTTTCCCTACAACGGTTAATCTTTTAAAAAGTGTTGTTGAAGATATTCCAAGTCCATTTCATATGCGTTTATCGAATTACTAAAATCTCCCCTTTTCCCATCTCTCTTATAGGCATTCTTCAGTAACCAATGAATATGAGATAAAATTTTTGATAAGGGAATATATTTCATTGCCTTATGTAATGCAATTCTTCTTTCTTCAATTGTTTTGTTTTTGTTAACTTCATATCCATGTTTTCTTAATTCACTACACTTATCCCATTCCTTAGTTTCAATTATTTTACTACTCGATAATAATTCTTTCATGTCAATTAAAGAGGTAGTTTTTTGATTAACTAATAATCCATTTTTTTTCGCATTCCAATATTCTTTGAGGGCTGCTAAACTTCTCTCCAATTGTTTATGGTTAAAATAGTTCCTTTAATTTTGTATTTTCATATAGAGAATTGTTCATTAGATCACCAAACCTTAACTATTATGAAATTATTTCTTATTTTAATATCAATACCTATTTTGAATTCCATAGCAAACACCGATTCATTTAATTTAAATGTATTTATACAAATCAAGGAAAAGAGTTCGTAATCCAACTCTTGTAATTCCAACTTGATTTTCAGCATATACTCTTCCAACTATATGTGAAGTGAGGTAAGGAAATGGACGAAAAAGGGACTAGTGGCTTTATTATATTAGTCTACGCTTTTGGCATTATTACTGCATTTTTATTTTTACTATTGTCTAACAAACTTATTACTCCCCTTTTACTGGAAGTCAAATCTGGGAAATCCTTTTTAAATTTAATTTTTAACAGAAATGACCATTTAAATTTCACTGTAAACTTAATTGTTCCTTTGTTACTACAAATAGTCGGAATGATCATTTTAGTAATTATCTTTTGGTATTTAGTAAAAAGTATTTTTATAAGTGAAGATACTTCGTCAACTAAAATTATTATGGGCATATTATCGTTGCTATTAATTGCTATGTTAATAAAAGCGATGCTCGTTATTTGGCCTATAATTCAAATCACATTTTTAACGCTTATTTGTTTTGTCTGTATGCTTTTTGTACTTGGCTCACTTATTAACTATACCTCTAGCTCCCAATAAACGAAAAAGATTGTCCAAACATATAAGGCAAAATAAAATGAGTCCGGTACAATACCGAACTCATTTCCCTAATGATTATCCCTATCTAACTTTTAGGGGCACGGGGGATTGACGTTCTACAGGAGAGGTCCTGACAGTAAACCTCGGGCACTCTGAAAAACATATGACCTAGACAGACTAAAAACTGATTTACAAGGTTTTTTTATTCAAACTCAATGAGTTTATGCCAATTACCTCTTAGTTTAAGAAAAATGCCTCTAAGTCTTCTTCATTTTTTAAAATTTTATGCTCCTCAACACCAACTTCTCGTGCTAATTGAATCGAAGCTGCAGCTAATGTTGCTTTATTCACATTTACATCAAATGCTGCATCAATTAAGGTGTTAAACCTAGCATACATTACATCTATTTTTTTAATAATTTTGTGATACTCATTATCTACTTTTGCTAATAATCCTGCCATATACTCATCCATATGACGCTTTAAAGCAACTTCTTTTTGACCGAGTTTCCCTTTGGCGAGACCCCAAACGATATTCGTTGTTACTGTACCAATAATCGCTCCTAGTACTGGTATTGGGATAAGTGATTGACCAATTGCGCCACCAATAGCTGCAATACCTGCTTCTAAACATAAAATTTGACCTTGTGTTACAACTTCATCTAAATCAATTTGACCTTTTTGATGATCTACTAAAAGCGAAGTAACTCCCATCGCCGCATTCGTAACTGCCCTGCAAACGGAGCAGACAACGACGTTAAATTTGTCAAAGCATAAATTGAACTAACTGTAACAACTGCTTTTGCACCAGTTTTTCCAGACTGTAGTCCAACCTCTTTCCAGTCATCAGCTGTAAAATGGATAGCTTCGTAACAGATTTAACCTTTGAAAAATGTTTGTACATGCGCTTACAGCTGTACTAATTGCTGCTGCTGTACCCGCAACCTTCATTCCTTCTTTTAATGATGGGCCAGCATTTGCTTGCACTGCTTCCTTTTTCTGTTCAGCTTCTTTAT
>Ga0213825_1001748_pt1 | contig 14483 bp, 16 predicted proteins | sample MC6MC0900MG_FD_179896 | JGI IMG/M metagenome (GOLD analysis project Ga0213825, IMG submission 179896) | Enriched soil aggregate microbial communities from Iowa State University, Ames, United States - MC6-MC0900-MG | ecosystem: Environmental > Terrestrial > Soil > Unclassified | place: USA: Iowa... | reverse complement strand
CAACTGTTTGTATCCCCATAGCATTTAGATTGGCTTCCATTCGTTTTCCTATGCCCCACATTTCGGATAGAGGTCGTACAGGCCATAATTTCTTTGGAATATCCTCATAAGTCCATTGGGCAAAACCCGTTTTCTTTGCATCAAGGTCTAAAGCTAATTTGGCTATTAACATATTTGGTCCCATACCTACTGCGCTAGGTACATTAAATTGGTCAAGAATAGCCCTTTGTATTTCCTTAGCCGTTTCTTCGGGCGAACCCCAAAGCTTTTCAGTGCCGGTTAAATCAACAAAGCTTTCGTCTACACTGTACACATGTATAGCATCAACTGGGACGTAATTAGAGATCAATTTTGTAATCGTCATCGACATTTGAATAAAGAAACCCATTTTAGGCTCAAACAATCTAATGTCAGGATGTTTTGGTATCTCATATCGTCTACTGCCAGTTTTGATTTTAAATTTCTCTTTCATCAATGGTGATGCTGCAAGTACAACGCTGCCTGGTTGGTCAAAGTTTGCTACTACTGCAACTGGAGTTTCAAGAATATCTAGCCCATGTAACATTGCTGCACAGCTAGCATAAAAACATTTCATATCAATGCACATAATAGGTCGATTTGGCATAACATCGTAATTCATACAACTTCACTCTCTTTTCGGTAAACAGAAGTGACAGCGAAAACATTATTGATGATAACGGAACGTTTTGCCTGCTGTATTGCTTTAACTAATTGATCTCGCATCTCGATTTCCTCCTATTACCTTACATAATTTTAAATAATAAATCACAACATCCATAAAGTTTCCCTTTTCATTACTCTACGCAAGAACATCTGTTTGTATACATAATATTAGAACATTAGTTCTGGTATTAGCAAGATTAAATTTATGGAAATTAAAGAAGATAAAAATTCCATAAAAACAGGATATATATCAGAAATTATGAAGTGTTAAGGATATTAAAATAGGATAATTTAACTAAGTCACAAAAAAAGAAAAAGATGTGGTTTAAACAAAATTTGTTCATTTATATACAAGTTTGATAAGAAACTCTTTTAACTTTAAAGCTAAAAAAATTTCTTATTTACTTACGAGGCAGGTTAATGGAAGATGGGAGAGCGAAAAGCAACGATTATTTATCCTGGAACTTAACATAATAATGGTGTTTGGAAACATTCGAGGACAAAATGATTTTTTTGTCACTGAATGGTGCTAGCTACTATTTGATGGACGGATATATGTCTCTCGTAAGGACACCCTACCTATAAAAGGAGGTGCGATTAATGGTAACTAGGATTTTATTATTAATACTATTTGTTAGTTTTAATTTTTCAACTGGTGCTTCAGCTGAAGTTCCACTTAAAGCTGCTTTTATACGAGACCACCAGCTTTGGATGAAAGAGGGCGATAAAGAAATACAGCTTACAGCAGGTCAGTATGTATCCTTTCCACAGTGGTCGAAAGATGGTCAATTTATTGCCTATTTAGCAGGTGAAGAGAAAGGTGAAAAAACGTATTTGTATATTTATGATTTGAAGAAGAAGGAAAGCTATCAGCCTTATCCAACAATTGAAACAAGTATTATTAAATGGTCACCAACGTCAAATCAACTAGCTTACATTTCCCGTGGTGTTCTAAATGTTACAAAAACAAAAAATGGACGACCACAAGGTTTTGAAAATGTATCTCTAGGTGTTAGTGATTTTGAATGGTTCCCCAACGGAAAAGAGTTTATCGTTTCATCTCAATCTAATTTGCTTCATACTGGATGGGAACCAGCTCGTCTTTTTAAAGTGCCAGTAGATGCTAATCTTGACCCGAATAAAATAAAGCTTTTTTACACCATTCAAACAAATACAACCGACTTATTTGCTATTGATGCAGAAGCTTTTAAGTGGAGTCCTGATGGAAGTTGGGTTAGCTTTCTATTAACCCCCACTGCATCTTGGTCGAATGATAGCAATACACTATCCGTACTTTCATCAGGAGGAGAACACTTTCAAGTTATAGGAAAAATGCTTGGGTATGAAAATTGGATAAAGTGGGCTCCTACCAAAAATCAACTTGCCTTTCCTTGTCTTTAGCCACAACTGCAATGGGCTCTTTCAAGACATCTAATCCCTCTAGCATGGCAATAGCTTGCGTAAAAGCATTTCATATCAATACAAAAAATGTCCCTGTGCGGTAGATCATCGTAATTCATATAATCTCACGCTTTCGATGTAGAACGGGCAGTATTGCTAGAACATTGTTAATAATAAACGTACGCTTTGCCTGCCTCTTAAAGCAAAATGCTGTAAAGGAATCACCAACAATCTTTATGATTTTCACACGCCTTTTCGTAATGGCACCCGACTTGGCTACATACATCATGCTAACTACTTGTTGACGCTGCATTGCTTTTATTAACTGTTCTTTCATCCTGATTGCTCCTTTTCACTAGCTCTGTTACATGCAGTGAGCACAACAGAGCTGTTATTGTACTCGAACTATACGCACGTACGTTCTTGATTAGAAGAGGAAATTTCAGCTAATTTTTAAGGAGGTCCATAAAGTGGGCGTTCGTGTAAGCCTAAAATAGCTTTGTACATATTCTGTGTTTAAGACAGGTAATCAATTATGCCGATGTTGGTCACTCAGACGTTCTCACAGGAAGTGAAGTTCTTAGCCTGAGTTCCTCTCTTCCAGCGGATGTTTGGACACCCCCTGAAAGAAGTTAAAAATAGTTAGAAAGGATGTAATTATTAGCTCAAATATTGACTATACTTCGTCATCAACCCAGTTCACTTTTGATGTAAATGACAGTACTCTTTTTAAAAGAGATGATCGGAATTTTATTAATATTCTAGGTGTAGAACAATTAAATACGTTAGAAAATATATCTTTGCTTGATATTTTTCTAAGTAAGAATAAGGTGATAGAGCCTCACTATCATCAAAATGCAGCAGAACTTGTTTATTGTATTTCTGGTGCTGCCATTGTTTCTATATTTAACCCCTTTACAAAAGAGATTAAAAACTATCCTATCGAGCCTGGCCAAGTCGCCAATGTACCGCAAGGATGGTGGCATTATGAAATTGCTACTGAGAATGACACTCATTTACTAGCTATTTTTGATGCTCCAACACCTGAAGTTATTTTAGGTTCAGATATATTGAAATTTACACCTTCCAATGTTATGGCTCACACTTATTGTTTAGATGAAAATCAGTGGAAGAAAACAATCGCGCCTATTGTACCATCAACATATATCGGTCCACCTAAAGACTGTAACCGTGTAAAATCAACCTCTGAAAAGCAAAAAGATCAAAAGGAGCAAAAAAATCCTCCTCATAAACATAAAAATAAGTATAGACCTTCACAATTTATGAACCCATATCCGCCATATCAATATCCAAATATGAATCCATATATGAATCCTTATGGCTCAAATCCTTATGGCACATATTACTAAGCAATAGTCAAAAAAACGGAAAATCGTAATCGTTCATACGAGTGTATGACCCGACCTCAGAAGTTCTAAACCTTTCATCGCATAAAAATTAATAAAAAGGAAAATCTATATTTTAAGTCATAGCTTCGTTATTACTAAAAGAGGTGTAGAAAATGGAATTATTTCCAGTGATCCATACGAATTTTTGGGATGCTGTAATAGCCGTTCCAGCTGTGTTAATTATTACACAGCTTATTAAGGTATTTATGCATGTTCAGCCTAAATATGTTCCTGCGATCGCCCTTGCTATTGGCTTGATTATTTCTATTTTCATTAGCCATAGACATAATCTTATTGCAGGAATATTTATGGGCTTTTTTTATGGTTACGCAGCTATTGGAAATTTCGCCGCATTAAAAACAACCATTAATAGCTTTAAAAACAAGAAATTAAAAGAATAAACCTTTCAGCTTCAATCTCCTCGTCACTCCGTTCCTGCGGGGCTTTCAGCAAGCTATCCCGCAGGAGGAGTCGCCACTCTCTATGTAGACAAGCTGAACCGAAACAGTATTATCATTTTGATTAAAACATCAAAAAGTTTCATCCCATTAAATTACTATACAGCTTTAGTTGGTTAACCCTTTTATTGGTTCATCACTATTTGACTGGACGGCGCCAGTGTAACTCCAAGGGCTTAAGCGTCACAGATGAGACCCTGAGGTCAACACGATGTTGGTCACGAAGGCATTGTCACAGAACGTGACGCACTTAGCCTTCGTTCCTTCAGCGGAGGAAGCGGCTCATCGGACGCCCCTTGGAAAGCACACTGGCAGAGCGGAAGTCAACTACAAGTTATGGTGAAAAGTCCTTTTATTGTAAAAAATGATTAGAATTTCATTTATTAACACATCCTAATCTCAAATAAGTGAACGATAATATGAGTTAGGAAGTGTAACTATGGTATTAGTAAATGACAATCTAGAATTATTACGCAATAAGGAGATTTTTAAGATTTGGGAACAGCTCAGTGTAAATAATGGCTATCTAGCTTCAAACCATACATTTTTCAAGCACGCTATCGATAAAGAATTAAAAGCCATTATTGCAGATTTTAATCGATGTTTAATAAATAACAATACACAGCTAAAAATACTATTAAAGGAAAATGGGGTGCTTGCCTCCTATGCATCCATTGAATACGACAAGTTGAAAATTAAGAAAACTCGAGGAAAAACAACTATAAATGACACAGAAATCAGTACCATCTTATCGATGAATATTGCTTCTTCACTTATTTCAGTCAGCAAAGCTCTAGAACTGTCTGTTAAAAAGAAGCATACAGCAAAATATGCAGAACTTCATATGCGATATGCCCTACTCGGTTCTAAGCTGATACAGTTGAGTAACAACAAAGGCTGGCTCTTACCCCCTGCTAGAACTTAATATAAAAAGCTCTCGTTCCCACAAAACGAGGGCTTCCATAAATATACATCAAGGCCTTTTTGGGGATACTAAATAATGTAAAACATATAAATATGACTGTATTTCCTTTACTAAGGAGTTCACAAGCAGCCAAGTCTAGCTGCTAATTCTAAATCATGTTTTTTATTGTGCATAACATCATTGCATTTAGCCACAGTCCATTCAGGGAATGGTCTTTCTTGAAGTTGGAGATAATCTCCTGCTTGTATCTCACCCTCTTTAAGAACACGAAAATACCATCCCGTTAAGCCCTCTTGTTGTATTTGTAAAGCTAAATCTTTTATCTTCCAGCGTCTTGCTGGTCTCCAACATGGTTGCCTTGGTTGCGAAACTTGAACGACAGCCCCACCAATATGGAATACATCACCGATACATAAACCATCTTCATTGATGTTTTTAACAGCTAAGTTTTCACCAAATGCACTGACGGAAAAGTCTGGCCTTTGTAATTTTTTTTGCCAATAATCATAATGAGAAACCGTATAGACAAAAATTGCTTTTTCCGATCCGCCATGTCGCTTAAGATCTGCTTGTCCGTCCCCTCCAAGATTTGTTTTCCTGCCCAAACCTTTCCTTTAACTAGATATTTTACAATTCCAGTGGTCCACTCACGATCCATTGGATGTTTTGCATCTTTATTTCCGAATGTTTGTGGCCTTCCTACCATTATTTTATCTATCACAGGTTGACTCACCGATATCAAACTCCTTTTTAAAATTAATTTTATTCATATTTCAGCAATTTTAAGATGGTAATGCATAAACTCAAATATTCAAACCATTTTCTACCACAAATTTCATCTATTAGAAATATATAATAAATTAGTGTATAATGATAGTTAAAATCTATCATTATACATATAAATACTTGGGAGGAAATTCGATGGAACTAAAACAATTGGAATACTTTATCGTACTATGTCAAGAGCTGCATTTTACACGTGCGGCGGAGAAACTTGGTATTGCCCAACCTTCTCTTAGTCAGCAAATTAGCTTGTTAGAACATGAAGTAGGGATGCCTTTATTTAATCGTATTGGCAAAAAAAATATACTTACTGATGCAGGAAAAACATTGCTCCATCACAGCTACAATGTTTTTCATGAAATTTCTCAGGCACGTGCTGCAATTAGCGAACTTCAGGGATTAGAGAGGGGCACGCTCAAAATAGGCTCCCTACTCACTGTTGTTAATTATTTGCTTTCCCCAACAGTTATCGGGTTTCACAATGCTTATCCCAATGTAGAACTTTCTGTACAAGGGTTACGAACTGGAGATATTTACAAAGGACTATTACAAAATGAATTGGATTTGGGTATCGTTTTTTTACCGTTGGAACATGAAGACCTAGAAGCTATTCCGCTCTATAAAGAAAATCTTGCTTTTGCTGCACCTATAGATCACATCATTGCAAAAGAGGCGTGTGTATCACTTCAAGTTTTAAAAGAGACACCATCTATTTTATTACCTGAAACCTATTTTCTACGACAAGTTGTTAACGAACAGTGTCGCTTAATGAATTTTGCACCCAAACCAGTACTTGAAATGACGACGATGGAATCTATCATTCAAATGGTAAGCAAAGGCGTCGGTGTTACGATACTACCAAAAGCTTACTTAGATTATATTGATAATATTCATATTAAAACGATTCCTATTCAAGATCCGGTACTCACCACACAGATTGGCATTGCCTATAGAAAGAACAAACATTTATGTGCTGCTAGTCGCGTTTTTATGGACCGATTGATTAAAACAGTTAAAGAGGAACGCTTTAACTAGAGTTAAGTTGTTGATTCGATTTTAATAATAGTGCTGCTTCTGGCATATTTGGTGTAATAATTGTCGCTAAAGTTATTAATTTTGTTTTAAGGGTATTGATAGCGTCGTCTTTTAACAAAGGCGTGTCCATTTTACCAACCATTACTGGGTCTACAACAACATTGGTCGTGTCAGCTTCTTCAATCCACTTGGCTACATGGGAAATATTCTCCTTTGTATAGAGCATTCCCGTTTTTATCGCATCTACCCCGACGTCACGAAGAGCTGTATATACCTGTGCTTCAATAGCACTTAATTCTATAGGAAACACATTTTGATTGGTATATGGATGGTATGCAACAATACCAGTGACAGAACTTAGACCAAACACACCCATCTCCTGGAAAGTTTTTAAATCAGCTTGAATCCCAGCACCTCCTCTTGCAGCAGAACCCGCTATTGATAAAACTCTAGGTACCCACATATAATCAAATCCTCTCATGTTTATGAATCTAAATTTTCTTTGTCTTTAATTTGCGACCTAGTGTTTACCCATCCATCTAAATAGAGTGTATTTACGCGATATTAAAATAAAATCATTCTTTAAAAAACTCTTTCGTTTTCTCTAGTGCTAAAATGAATCGTTCGATATCTTCTTCTGTATTGTATAAGTAAAAGCTGGCACGTGCCGTAGCACTAGCTTCAAAGTGTCGCATTAATGGTTGGCAGCAATGATGCCCAGCGCGTATTGCTATACCATAAGTGTCGAGAGCTGTGGCTAGATCATGCGGATGAACTTTGCCTAAATTAAACGTAACCAACCCAAAACGCCCATCATCAGGTCCATATATTGTCACATCTTCAATTTGTTTCATTCGTTCTACCGCATAGCTAGTTAATTGTTTATCGTGCTTCTCTATCGTATCTAATCCTATTCCTTCTAGAAAATCGATAGCTGTACCTAAACCAATTGCACCTGCGATAATTGGAGTTCCTCCTTCAAATTTCCACGGCAATTCTTTCCAAGATGCATCATATAAATCAACATGATCGATCATTTCTCCTCCAAATTCAATCGGTTCCATTTTCTCAAGCAATTGCATTTTTCCGTACAACACTCCAATACCAGTTGGTCCACACATCTTATGACCTGAAAAGGCATAGAAATCGCAGCCCAAATCCTGAACATCTACCTTTATATGAGGGATACTTTGTGCACCATCCACCATGATGACAGCGCCATGTTTATGAGCAATTGCAGCCATTTGTTTCACTGGGTTAGCAATTCCCAATACATTAGAAACATGCGAAACGGCTACAATTTTCGTGTGGCTAGTAATTGCTTTCTCGGCATCTCCAATAGAAAATGTTCCATCATTTTGGAGTGGGATATGTTTTAATTTAGCTTTCGTTGCTTTTGCCACTTGTTGCCAAGGAAGCAGATTACTATGATGTTCCATTGCGGAGATCACAATTTCATCCCCTTCACTGCAGACAGCCCTTGCATAGCTACTAGCTACTAGATTTATAGAAGATGTCGTACCACGAGTGAAGATAACCTCTTTTTCCGTCTTTGCATTAAGGAAATTAGCTACTTTCTTCCGTGCTCCTTCATAAGCATCTGTAGCACGTGAACTTAACGTATGTACTCCTCTGTGTACATTAGCATTGTCTTGTTCATAGTATTGTTGCAATGATTCGATGACTTGGAGCGGTTTCTGTGTTGATGCTGCGTTATCTAAGTAAACCAGCGGATACCCATGAATCTTTTGATTCAGTATCGGAAATTGTTTTTGTATATTGATCGATTCCATTATTATTCTCACCCTATACTTTTGACATTACTAAGTGCTTGATAATGAGCCTTAATTGTATATTCAATATCTTCATCGGAGTGTGCTGCCGATATGAACATCACCTCATAAGGTGTAGGGGCTGTCAAAATTCCAAAATTCAGCATACTCGTATAATATTTTTTAAAAACTTGCATATCCGAACTCTTAGCTGTTTTATAATCAACAACCTCTTGTTCTGTAAAAAAGATAGAAAGCATGGAGCCTACCCTGTTGATTTTTAATGGCACACTTGTCAATTCAGCATTTTGTTTGAAACCTTCTTCTAATCTAGCCGCTTTTCTTTCCAAATCATCATAGATTTCAATCTGCTCAAGTAACCTCAGAGTTCTATATCCAGCTGACATTGCAAGTGGATTCCCTGATAATGTGCCTGCTTGGTAAATAGGTCCTGCGGGTGCAATTTGCTCCATGATTTCACGTTTACCTCCATAAGCTCCCACAGGCAATCCCCCTCCTATGATCTTTCCTAAACAAGTAATATCGGGATCGACTCCGTATAGATTCTGTGCCCCATGATAGTCTACGCGAAAACCAGTCATTACTTCATCAAAGATAAGCAAGCTACCGTACTGTTTGGTAATCTCACGTAACCCTTGGAGAAATCCAGGATTTGGAGGAACAACTCCCATATTTCCAGCAACTGGCTCGACAATAACAGCTGCAATTTGTTCCCCAAATTGTTCAAAGGCATGACGGATACTCTCCATACTGTTATAAGGTACTGTAATAGTATCAGTAGTGACATTATTGGGTACCCCCGGACTATCGGGCAATCCTAATGTGGCCACCCCAGAACCTGCTTTGATTAACAAAGCGTCAGCATGTCCATGATAGCCACCTTTAAATTTCACAATTTTTTGCCGCCTTGTATATCCTCTTGCTAAACGTAATGCACTCATTACAGCTTCTGTTCCAGAGTTCACCATACGTACCATTTCAATAGATGGAACAATTTCGCATATTAATTTAGCCATTTTCACTTCAATCTCAGTAGACAATCCAAAGCTTGAACCATCTCTTACTGCCTTCTGTATCTCTTCCTCCACTGCTGGATGGGCATGTCCAAGTATCAAAGGTCCCCATGAGCATATATAATCAATAAATTCATTTCCATCAACATCAAATATGTGAGATCCTCGACCTTCTGTAATAAAAACAGGAGGAGAGTCAACCAACGAAAATGCACGTACCGGGCTGTTCACTCCTCCAGGAATCACACTTTTTGCTTGTTCGAATAATGCTTTGGAGTAAGAATCCACTCTTTTTGTATTCATTTATTTTCCCCTCTCAATGAATCTTCCGCTCATATAAAATGAACCCCGAAGTTATTTCTTTGACCTCATCACTAAGTAGTTTGATTAACGTTGAATCTTGTGGATTCTTCAATGCTTGTGAAATAATACGTGCTATCTCTATCATTTCACTTGGTCCCATTCCTCTTGTAGTTATGGCTGGCGTACCAAGACGAATTCCACTTGTTATTTGTGGACTTGTCGGATCAAATGGAATTGCGTTTTTGTTTACCGTGATGCCAATCTCATCAAGTAGTAGTTGTGCATCCATTCCAGTGATCTTAATATTGCGAAGATCTAAGAGGATAAGATGATTGTCAGTACCCCCCGATACAACATTTAAACCCTCTGCTATCAATGCTTCAGCTAATACTTTTGCATTCTGAAGTACATTTTTCATATATTGTTTAAATTCAGAGGAGGAATTTTCTTTAAATGCTATCGCTTTGGCAGCAATCATATGCATAAGCGGCCCACCCTGAATAGCTGGAAAGACTGCTTTATCAATTGCTTGTGCCCAGGATTTCTTACATAAAATGACTCCTCCCCTTGGACCTCGCAGTGTTTTATGTGTTGTCGTTGTTACAAAATCAGCATGTGGTACAGGGTTTGGATGTAAACCAGCTGCAACAATACCAGCAATATGAGCCATATCTACAAGAAATAACGCCTCTACCTCTTTAGCAATTTCAGAAAAAGCTTCGAAATCTATTGTACGTGGATAAGCACTTGCTCCCACTACAATCATTCGAGGTTTATGTTCATGGGCAAGTTTCCTCACTTCATCATAGTCTATTAGATGGGTTTGTTCGTCGACACCATAAGAAACAAAATGATATAGCTGACCAGAGAAATTAACGAGACTTCCATGTGTTAAATGACCACCGTGTGATAAATTCATGCCTAAAATCGTATCGCCTGGATTTACAGCTGCAAAATAAACGGCTGCATTAGCCTGCGAACCTGAGTGCGGCTGTACATTGGCATGTTCTGCATCAAATAAACCTTTAACTCTTTCTCTAGCCAATTCTTCTACTATGTCAACATACTCACAACCACCATAATATCTTTGTCCAGGATAGCCTTCCGCATATTTATTTGTTAGGACTGTACCCATCGCTTCCATAACAGCTTCACTAACAAAGTTTTCTGAAGCAATCAATTCAATTTTATTGCACTGTCGATATAGCTCCTGCTGAATTGCTTTTGCTATAGCAGGATCTTCTTTAAACAAATTCTCCATTTACATTTCCTCCCTGATGTATAACTTCATTACATAGTAATTTTTCATTTTTTAATTTAGAATTTAATTTGATAAATTATTTCATATAGAAAATCAGTCACTAGCTACTCTTTTCATTGCAATCTTAATATGCAAGTTCAACATTAAAGATCTAATATTCTGTACTTTTTTACTGTAAGGTGGATAAAAAATCTCATTGTTATTCTTAACAACGAGAGTGACATCTTGAGAATTCTATTTGTTGGACATTTGCTAATGTAACTTAACTACTTATTAAATTAATCTCTCATTCGTAATTGTTCATTCCAATAATAACTGTCAGGGTACTCTCTTTTTCCAAATATTGCAGTTCCTACTCGAACAGCGTTGCCCCTTCTTCTATGGCTATTTCAAAATCACCAGACATACCCATCGACAGTATATCCATTTCAACTCCAGGATAATTTTGATCAATAACCTGTTGTCGAATTGACTTTAGGAGACGAAAACATTCTCTAGTCTCTTTATCATCAGTAGTCAGTTTTCCAATCGTCATTAGACCTTTAATATTTAAAGTATCTAATTCAGAAAGCTGTTCTATCAAATTCAAAGTTTCCTCAGGAGCAACTCCAAACTTGCTTTCTTCATATGATGTGTTAACCTGTACAAGAATATCTAACTTTCTATTTTCTTTTGTAAGTTCCTTATGTAATACCCTCTGTAATTCCTGAACTTTATTTTCTCCAATTAAAGTCTGATGAGCATCAAGAGCTTGCTTAATTCTATCTGCTGGGACCGTTTTCGTTGCTAAAAGTAACTTAACGTCTTTGGGGTTTCTCCCTGCAAATTGACATGTCAAATTTATTTTTTCTCTAACAAACTTCAAGTTATCCTCAATTCACAAAAAATTCATTTTACTTCCTCATTTCTTTAAAAGGAATTATTAGGGAGTATCTGGATTCGAACCAGAATATAAGGTTTTGCAGACCTTCGCCTTTCCACTTTGGCTATACTCCCATAAGTAAGTGTATTGCGATATATTCGATATTACCCACTTTAAATCATAAGTTCAATCTCTATATTTCACTAATAATCATTGGTTTTACCTATCATTATTAGTGAATCTTTAATTAAAATTCCATCATTACTTATTTTTATGATTATTTTATTATGATGGTTATTCCCTATGAGTATAGAATAATTATAAAAATTCCCAAATAAACTCTTTTCACCAATTTTTTCTTTTCACTTTTAAAAAGCTGTATGTTCAGGACACTCTTTAAGTGAGGCTTCATGGGTTAAATATTTTTGTATTAACTGACAATAATGCGGTGCAGTTTTTTCTCCAGTACTTGGGAGAAAATAAATACAACCTAAACAAGGTTCTGATACAACTAGATGTCCTTTTTTCTGTAAAGTAGAAACAACAGATCCAAGTCCGAGTTCTAAATGTGACAAGACATTTTCAGGTAGAGACTGTAGTGCATCCTCTAATGATTGCTCCCAGTCATCAAGGTTAGAAATGACCTTTTGTCCTTTTCCAGTTAAAGAAATTAGGGTCACACGTCTATCATCTACCTTTTGTGTTTTATAAATTAGTTTTTTTTCTACCAATCTATTCAGTATTTTAACTGCTGTTACATGTGTTGTACCGATTGTACTAGCAAAATTCCCCACTGTAGCAATATCACTTCTAGTATAAGCAGCAAATAATAGTCCTTGAGTTTGTACAGGTGATAATCCGAGTGCATCACTTTCCGCCTGTGTCATTTTTTTGATTGCCTGCGAGATTCGGAATAAAGCCATGCTCATTCTTGCAGATCGATTATCTTTTCGATATTGGGGATCGAACATCATAACATTTCATACCTTTCCACACTTAATTTATCAAAACGATTATGCTATGAAGCATAATATAGGTTTCTCTATTTATTATATGTGGTAAAAAGATTAATTAAAGGCATGTAAACCTTATCGAAAAAAGGGGAAGGTGCCCAAACAGCACCTTCTTTTAGAACTTATCCTTTAACATCAGCTAAACTTGCACCAAAATTGATATGATATACATTTTCACCGATCACCAATGCTGGGACTGATTTTACTCCAACCTCTTCTGCTTCTTCAATACGATTTTGGTCAGTGCCAAGTTGCACTACTTCCGGAGTAATTTTTGATTTATCAAGATAATCAAGAACCATTTGCTCCGCATCTACACAAACTGGACAACCTGCATGATAAAAAATTGCTTTTAACATTTGCCATCACCTCCTATATTTTTTGTAGCATTGCTACTTAATTTAAACTATAGAAGGTGCCATAGAAGTAAACAATATCAAATTACCTATGGTATCCATAGGTAAAACTAATTGAGTTTTTCAAAAGCATTATCAGTTTCTATCGAAGTTATGTTTTATTTAACAATCAAAAGAATTCACAAAAATAATCTAGATTGTCGGTTAACAATAGTTGGATTATTTTCTGGATCGTTATCAAGAGATAGGGCTTGTATTGGAGAATATTTTAATTATTGAAGGTTTCAACATCGATATAAAGTAAATAGAGGAACTAGTGAACAAATAATCTTTTATATTACTAGAAGTTATTGAAGCAAGATTCATGTCATATTCATAAAATGAAGGGGATATATCGCGGTCAAGATTATAAAGAAATTAGTTTTTTATATTTGAAACCTTCTTTAATGAATTTGACTCATTTTCATTAATCGTTAAACCTAAATCTTCTTCGATATATTTCTTCACACTTGCCATGACACGTTCTCCCTCTCTAGGCGTTTTCACGTATATCACAAAGTCATCCGCGTATCGAATAAAACGATGTCCTCGTTTTTCCAGTTCTCTATCTAGTTTATTTAAGTAAACATTTGCTAGAATAGGAGACAGCGGGCCACCTTGCGGAGCTCCCTCCGTTGTTTCAACGTAAATATCTTTATCAAGAATACCTGAAACGTAAGAATTTCCAAATAAGTTTGAGGACAATCTTATCTGTAATGAATTCTTCTAGATACGTTCTTAGTCGTTGGTGATGGATTGTATCAAAATAGCTTTTTAAGTCGCAATCCACCACTGTTCGATTTCCTTCTTGATAGTATTGTTCGGCGAGTTCGATTGCCTTGTGTGCGTTTCTTCCTTTCCGGAAGCCGAAACTATTCTTAGAAAAGTGCGGATCAATGATTGGGTCAATTACTTGTAGAATAGCTTGTTGGACTACACGGTCGAGTACGCAAGGAATCCCTAAATATCTCTTTGTGCCATCCGATTTTGGAATAGCTACCCTTTTCACCGGTTGCAGTTGGTAAGTGCCATCTCTTAGTTTGATTTTGAGTGGCTCAAAATGTTTTCGCAGGTGAGATTTTAGTTCGTGAACTGTTATTCCATCTACGCCCGGAGCCCCTCCATTTTCTTTTACCTTTTTATAAGCT
>Ga0213825_1001732_pt1 | contig 14570 bp, 12 predicted proteins | sample MC6MC0900MG_FD_179896 | JGI IMG/M metagenome (GOLD analysis project Ga0213825, IMG submission 179896) | Enriched soil aggregate microbial communities from Iowa State University, Ames, United States - MC6-MC0900-MG | ecosystem: Environmental > Terrestrial > Soil > Unclassified | place: USA: Iowa... | reverse complement strand
CAAGGTAGTGAATGGTATACCAACAAAACCATCTACACTTACGAAAAAAGACGACAAATGGGTAGCGACTCACTATCTAAATGCAGGTGTTCCATTTGGAGATAAAGACTATTTCGAATTTAATAATGACCGCAAACGCGATGTGCTCTTCTCTCTACAAACAGAAAAAGCACTAGATGGCGTCATCCGTATTATTGATGCAAAAGGAAAAACAGTAGAAACCTTAGATCTTTACGGCGCAGAAGATGCTGAAGTAGGTACAGTTGAACTGGATGAAGGAACTTACTATATTGAAGTAAGTGAAGCTGACGGCAAAGCAAGTACACAACCATATACACTTGAAATAAAGTGAAACTTTAATCAGTGGGGGGGTTTTTCATCCCCCACTGATTATTAGTCTTCACCAATCGGGCTTTTATGGGCAGTTTTTCTACCACCTATCTTCTTTGCTTTCGATACAGATAAATTACTGCCCGTTAAAGCGGGATAAAATAAGTTGAAGGATTGTCCCCTAGATAATAAAATCTAGGGGATTTCTTGATCATTATCGATTTCATCCATGTTAGGCGCAATACTAAAAAAGCATCTCATCCGTGATGGATGAGATGCCTCTTTTAACTAAAATACTTTACATAATTACAGTATTGATCTTGTTTCATATTAAGATTCTCATATAGCTTCCGTGCATGAATATTATCAGTTGCCGTTTGAAGCGTCACATAGCGAGCATATTGCTGCTCACAATATTGAAATACCTTTTCCATCAATGCCTTGCCCACCCCTAGGCCTCTAGCATCTTCTTTTACATAGATATCATTTAATATATATGCACGCTGTAAGGCAATGGACGAAAATGTCGGATATAATTGTGCAAAGCCAATTGTATTCCCATTTTCTACAACTACAAAAATAATGGATTCTTTTAAGGCCATTCGTAATTGTAAAAATGCCTTCGCACTGCTTACATCTGACTCAATCCCATAAAACTGGCGATATTCATCAAAAAGCACTGTTAGCTCCTCTAGTTCATTCATTGTTGCTTGAAGTATTTCCATCCTGTTCTCCCCTTGTGTCTACCCATGATCGTCTAAAATTATGAATCTAGTTTTCATTATAAAGGAAATAATGGAATAAATAAAAGAATATCCATCCTATTCAAGCAAGAAGATACTTTAGCACAGCTTTTCATCTAAAACTTCTTCAACGAGTTGCCCAATATGACTTCAGGTTTTTTTCCACCGATTGCGAATGCTTGGAGGTGCCCGTATGTATTTGTAGGTTCCTTCTTTAAGAAAGATTTTTTACCGTACCGAAAGTTTTGTATCCTTATTATTTTATATAAGTTTGGAGGATTCGTATGCTAAAAAGAAAGTTTGGAGACCATTCACAATGGCAACGAGTTATAGAAAGAAAATATGGCCAGTCATACCTTGATACTAAAGATTTTAAGGGTTATATCACTTTATTAAAAACAGTAAAAGTGACAGAACCCCTTTCCGTGAATTATGGAGAAAAAAGATTATGTATTGTCGATAATGACTATATATGGTTGCAACAATTTCCTCTTGAGAAAAACCATGCAGTAACAACAATGTTTGATGCTAACGGAGAAATAATTCAATGGTATATTGATATTTGCAATAAAAACTCAATTGAAAATAATGTGCCTTGGATGGATGATTTATTTTTAGATCTCATCTTGTTGCCGTCAGGAGAACTGATTGAAAAAGATGCTGATGAATTAGAGGAAGCTTATGCGAATAGTATCATTGATAAATCTCTTTATGAATTGGCTTGGAACGAACTAAACAGTATAAAAAGAGATATAAGCAAAGGTGAATTTAAATTGGTTAACCTTTCTAAACAACATAAGGAAATATTAGTAAATAAAATAAATTAACTTTGGTTTTTCTCCTTACAAAACTCCATTTCGAAGTCATCTTTATTCAAAATGGAGTTTTTATGTATTGGCAGCTTATTAAGTTTTACGAGCACATTTTATGTCACTTTTAGAACACTCTTTCAAATTGACTAACTAGCACTAATTGATCACCTTGCCATCTGGTAATTTGCCATCCTTCATCCACTCTTCTACAAAACGGTTAAAGAACTTTGGGTTTGCTAAAGAGACACCATGGCCGATGTTAGATAGCACAACACCTTTACAATTAGGATTACTATTCACTAGATGTATGGCTGATTTTTTCATGTTGCCCTTCTCTTTTTCACCGACCGTTACTAATATTTTGCATTGAGCTTTCGAAAAATTGTGAGGAATTGCAAATGACATATTTTCTTGCAATATTTTAATAAGGGTATCTAATTTCATCCTTGAACTATCTTGATAATATTGCTCAAAATATTCCTCATCTACATACAATGTTTTAGCTTGAAGCTTCGCGAATGATTTATTTTTTATCAGCGGAAAAGATAATTTAATGAACGGTCTAATCAATTTTTCTGCGATCGGAGAAGGTATCACTAAGGCACTGTTGATGATGGCATAATCTATTAGATGCTTCTATCAATTATGCCTCGGCATAATTGTGTCCGGAATCGGCTTTGTGCTTGCACAAAGAATTCCTTTTCCGATTTCCGTGACATCCGCCGGAGGCTTTAACTTCATTCAGCGGTTGTTTGGACTTCCGCTGAATGAAGTTAAACTAATCATTTGAATAGCAATCTGTGCCCCTAATGAAAAACCGATCACCATGACACGTTTATTTTCTGCTTTCTCCTCGATTATCGTTAGAAGTTTTTTTGCACAATCTTCAATTGAAAAATCAGCGTCATCAGTGATTAATTCTGGTACAACGCAATGATAATCGGAAAAATATTGGACTTGTTTATCCCACATCCACCCTCCAACACCACCCCCATGAATCAACATCATGAGTGGCTTATGTAGATCACCGTACTCCTTATAATGCATTACCACACCTTCTTTCTTCGTTGTTGTATTTCTCGGGAAATAATTAGATTATTCTTTTATTTTACACACTGTATTTATTTTACTATTTTTAGTGTCATATTTATAGTTACTGTTGCATATATAATACTTGAAAAACATTTTGCATTTTTTAATGAAGCATTGTGGCTCTTGGGATTGAGGAAGAAAGACAAAAAATAATAAACATGGAGGTAATACAGATGGATCAAAACAAAACAAACGAACCAAAAGAATTATTAAAAGCCATTAGCCCTTCCAGTTTAGGAGAATTTCCCCTCTCACCAATTAGTGGTTTATATGCATGGAGCGAACAGCAATTCCATGAGGAACTTCGCCTTGATGTAGACGGATACTACCCACAAATGGTAGCAAGCGGAACTATTATTTCAAACACGTCTTCTACTATTCATTGGATTGCCAAGTTAACAGCTAATGGTCCAAATACTTGGATAGGCAATATTCGAAATAAATACCTAGACGAAATACAATCATTTCCTTATACAAATGTAAAAATACAGGTAACACGCGGTTCAATCCCTGAACAACATACTGCAGAAGTCGCATTTCTTATCGGAGGGGAGACAGACAGAACTAGCACTTTCCAGTTTCAATCTCCCCACTTCCACCCTGTGGAATTTGAATTCGATGCTGAAGAAGGTACAACGCCAGTCACGACCTATCAAACACACGCACATCCAGACAAGCCAACATCTTTGCCGGATGAAACTTTGTCAATTTCAGAAGTTTTTAAACGCACTGGGTTTGACGTGAAAATATCAGAAGGTAATAATATTGTTTCCAAAGACTATACAGGGACTGATAAAAAGTGGAACACTCAAGAGATGCATGATGCCATGCAAGTATATTGGTCACACTTTGGTAATAAGCCTCAATGGTCCATGTGGACATTCTTTGCAAATTCGGAAGCTGAAGAAGGCCATGGTCTAGGCGGTATTATGTTTGATAGCATAGGTCCGAATCATCGTCAAGGGACAGCAATTTTTAATAATTCATTTATTTCAGATCCTCCTAAAGGTGACGCCTCCCCAGAAGCTTGGGTACAGCGCTATCGTTTTTGGTGTACTTGCCATGAGATGGGACATGCTTTCAATCTCCTGCACTCTTGGCAAAAACACCTAGGTCATCCTTGGGAACCGTTGGAGCGCCCTCTTACCCCAGAACCAAAGGCTCTAAGCTTTATGAATTATCCTTTCAAATTTGATGGCAACCAACAGGAGTTCTTTAAACACTTTGAGTATCGTTTTAGTGATCAAGAGCTTTTATTTTTGCGACACGCTCCTGAGCGCTTCGTACAAATGGGTAATGCTGACTGGGCTGTAGATCATGGTTTTGAACAACCAATCAATTCTATTCACCCTTCTTTTAATCTTGAATTGAGGGTTAACCGTAAAACACCTATATTCCAATGGTTAGAACCTACAGTTATTGAAATCAAACTAACTAATACTTCAAATCAACCTCAGTCAATAAATAAACATATCTTGTCCGATTTATATGGAATGTCTGTAATGGTTAAAAAAGATGGCAAACAAGGTCGTCGGCTACTACCTTATGTTCAATTTTTAAGGAACATAGAGAACAAGGTAATTATGCCTGGTGAATCACTGTATGAAACCATTTTCGCTTCCGTAGGGAAAAATGGCTGGTTAATTGATGATCCAGGATTCTATAACATTCAAGTAGCCCTGCAAATAAACGGCAATAACATCGTATCTAACAACTTAAGGCTACGAGTTTTACCACCTACCGGATACGATCAGGAATTCCTTGCTCAAGATTATTTCTCTGAAGAAGTCGGCCGTATCCTTGCATTTGACGGCAGCCGTTTTTTTGAAAAAGGGAACGATATCCTTCGTGAGGTAACAGAAAAACTTCCTGACCATGCTGTTGCTCTTCACGCTCATATCGCTCTTGCTAAACCATTGGCGTTCGATTATCAATTCCTTGACTTCACAGGAGACTCAGATACAAGAGGTAAAATCAAAATAATACCTGCCCAACCAGATGAGGCACGTAAACAGTTTACTTCTGCTTTAACAGAGCACAAACAAGTAGCTGCTAAGACACTTTCCAATATAGACTATTATGAATATATGGGAACATATAGTGAATTTCTAAGTAACCAAGAAGAAAACAAGGAAGCCGCAGAGGTACAGAATGTCCTTTATCAAACGCTGTCTGAACGGAATGTTCTAGACAGCGTATTACAAAAAATCAAAAATCGCCGCGAAACTTATGGACAAAAGGAAAATGAACACTTTACGAACAGCTAAAATAATTTAAGTTAAAACATTACTCATCGACAAAGATATTTAATTATGATATAGAAAACTACAAATTAAAACCGTTATTTCGAAAAAAGCTTGATCGAAATGACGGTTTTCTTTTTGATTTTATATAACTATTTCTTTATGAAATTAAACAAGCACTAGTTAGCTTAATAAGACGTAAGTGGTGCCATGATTATATAGTATTCCTTAAGAAACTAAATTCTCTATTCCCAAAAGTCCTTACTGAAACTCGTATTTGCATGATATTTCCCAACTGGTTTGGCAATATCTGACCCTCTAACGATCGTTCCTTTTCCAAACTTTTGTTCTATTTGATCAACGAGTTTAATGATTGGTTCTTCTTTTATATGTTCTTCAAAGTTAAATAACGTTAGCTGCTGTGTCGTTTCTTTAATATCACTGACATTCGATACGGTAACACCTAGTAATCGAACTGGCTCTTCACCCCAATGCTTATTAAATAAATACCAAGCTTGCTCCACTATATCCTCTTTTGAATGAATCGCGTTATTGATGGACTTACTCCGTGTACATGTTTCCCAGTCTGCTGAACGAATTATGATACTTACAGTTACCCCTGCAAGTTTCTTAGCCTTTAATCTTTCCGCTACTTTTTCAGAAAGTGTTGCGATTACTTTATATAATTCATCTCTATCTGTTGTATCATAAGAAAGTGTTGTAGAATTCCCTACACTTTTCGTATCGTATATTGCTTCTGGATCAACAGGTCTGTCATCTTCGCCATTTGCTTTTTGTTTCATCCTTAGACCATTAATACCGAAGTTTTGCTTTAATACATATTCATCAGTTACAGCTAGTTCTCCAATTGTTTGAATACCTAAATTACCCAATTTCTCCGCTGTACTTTTGCCAACCCCATGCATCTCAATTACATTCATTGGCCATAGTATTGTTGGTACATCTCGCTTACGGAGTATTGTAATACCCATCGGCTTTTTCATGTCACTTGCCATTTTCGCCAAAAATTTATTTGGCGCAATGCCGATTGAACAAGGGAGTTGCAGTTCGTTCCAGATTCTATCTTGAATATTTTGTACGTGTTGCAATACATTTTGGCCATCAACTATAGGAAGTTGCAAATAACCTTCATCGATTGAAACTGGTTGAAGAATTTCGCTATACTCTTTTAACAAATTAAAAAAAGACTTGGACGCATCTCTATATCGTTCAAAATTAGGAGGTAGTACAATTAACTCCGGGCACTTTCGCCGCGCCTCCCCGACATTCATAGTTGTATAAACACCTCTTGCCCTTGCTTCATAACTACAAGTAATTATAATACCTCTTCGCTCTTTAGGATTCCCTGCTATAGCTATGGCCTTGCCTTTTAAACTCGGGTCATAAATCTGTTCTACTGAAGCATAAAAACTGTTCATGTCAATATGGAGAATGATTCTTGATTTATTAACCATAATATTCCCTCCATAAATAACGTATTTTCGGCAACATCTAATCGTTTTGATGATGTGTATTTCTTGTTTAGAGAGATGCGAAACGCTAGGCTTTGTTGAATAACATAGATTCTAGGCTTCGTAAAAAAAGAATATTTGTTCTTATTTTATCATCAAAAGGGATGTTTTGGCTATCACTAACCGACATTCCTCACCATTTTCTCATTGGAAACTGTCCACGTTAGCTACTTGGTTTAATGTATTCTCCTGTTAAAGCGTTAAAGCCCGCAGTATTCATTTTTATGACACTTTATTCCATTTCAAAGTAGGTGGAGATACTTCAATCACTTGTTTTATTGATCATTCTTGGTGTACATCGACTTCAAATGAGCTTCAGTTAATAAACAAGCAGGTACTTTCTCGACAGCTCCAACTGAAATTAACAAAAGTAAGACAACAAAATTTTTTTCATTTTCTTGATTCCGCTTCGTTAGTAAACTATAAGAAATCCTACTAACATGAAAGCTAATAGGATTTCTTATCAAACTTTATTTTAATACCACAGGAACATTAAAACTTATCTCGATGTTTGAAATCGCTAAAGAAATGCGTCTAATCCTAAGACTTACTAGTGATATTTTTGAAACATATCGTAAAAATTAAAAAGCTAAGAGTATTCAATTAAATGAAAACTCTCAGCTTTTTTGCATTACGGAAACCAGAGGTGATTACGACCACCTGCTTCGCGAGACTGTGACAAGTAGTCGCCAAAAGATGCTCCATGTGGACGTGTTAGGATGTAAGCAATTCAGAAAGCCAACACTGCATATCATTTGGTCCGATCTAATATTAAATCTGTTTGATCTCGAATAATGTATGCTTCTGGAGTAGCGATATTGGCTCTTTCAGTCAAAGCGTTAGCATGATAATATAAGGGATTTGTCTCATATAGATAATCATCAAATTGTATTCCTGTAATTTCAGTTATTGTTGTTAAAGGAACTTGGTATTGTGTTAGTACATCCATTTTCTCCAGTAAGCGATTTTTTGTCGAGGAACGAAATTCCGCCTTTAAGTTATGTCTCCAATAATCATCCTGTAATATTTTAAATGCGACTGAACGGAGCCTATCGTCAATCCCAATATAAAAAGCTACTTTCCAAAATCCGGCCGGTATCTTTATACCGCAACCTAAGGGTTTTTGATATCCACAGTACTCCCTGTCATTTTCGGTAAAGATCGGCCCAGTGAAAATTGAGAATTTTTTATTTTTGCTCTTAGTTTGATTAATAATCCATCCTTCGATATCACCCCATTTTGTATGATGAAACTCCTTATGTTGAGGGGCAATATTTGCAAAGCAAAATGAATCACAATCTCCATCCTTTGCTTCATCTCTTTCTCCCCAACCTACATCATCTCTTCTGACAAGGTGACCTCTATCCCACAAATCTGCTTGTCCTCCTTCATATAACCATCCACCTACCTGATTTTCCTCTCCAATCCGATCGTCAGTATGCCAATTATTACATCTCCTAAGTTGTATATCCCGTTCTTTATCCGTATTGTTCGCTCCATAAATGGCAAATTTCCGTTCTTTATTCATCACAATTGAAAAGTGCGTAAATGGATAAACTTTACCTCCTTCTAATGCTACTTGGCCTATATCTTCACGTAAACGTGGAAATGGGATAGGAAACTCTTCTCCTAAAAAGGTAGTATCAAAGCCTTTGTTTAAACCCATTTTTGAACGACCTCCTTCTTATCTTGAAATCAAACCTATCAACTAGATCCTCTTGCACATTACAAATAAACCAGAAATATTTCGCTCGAGAAAATAAAACAAAAGGATGGGCATGTCCTAATTTTGTTTGTTTCTATTTATATATTTGCACTGAGCAGCATATATGACTTCCTCAAGCTACTTCGATATAACTAATTCATCATTTGTTATGAAAAAAACAGGTGTGTTGATTAGCCATTTTTATACATTCGAATTAAATTCGAAGATGCTGATTTCCACTGGAGTCGAGTAGACCGTAGCGGAAATCAGTAAAATAGGAATATATCGGCAAAATAACAACAAAAAAATCCTTCTTAAATAACACTCATTATACCTTTAAAAAGCCCTTCAATTACCAAAATTTGCTATAATTCAATTATTAAAAAAGGATAAAGAAGGGGTCTATATGAAAAAATTTATAATTATATTACCTTTACTCATAATCATTATTGCTGTTGTTTTTTTTATTGCAATGAAAGACCATAACGACTCTGCAACAGATATATTAGAAAACGCTGATTTTAATGCGGAAAATCCAACTGTAACTATTTTTAGTATTGATATGGACAAAAAAGAAATATTTACGGAAATTGAAATTCCAGAAAAAACACAACAAGAGCTTACAAAGGCTTTTCAAAAAGCAAAATTTAAAAAAACAACCATAAACTCTAGTAATTACGATTACCGAATCACCATTACATTAAATGCAGGTTATTCAATGTACCTTGATTCAGATAAAAAATCACTAACTATCATTAATACCAACCAAAACTATGCCATCGTAAATGATAGCGATTTTTTTAGTATTTTAGAAAAAGCAACAAAGTAAGGCGGCTGGGACATAACTGGTTAAAACCTTAAAAAGCGAGGGAAATCAATTTTAGAAACGTTGATTTCCCTCGCTTTTCTGATGTGAATTTTTTTAATTTCGCTTGAAAAATATACTTATGTCCCAGCCTCTTGTTGACGCTATCGTATCTCTACTTGTCCTAAAATATTTCAATCAACAAATGAATAATCCCCATCACTTTCAAGTAAATCCTTCAAAATAATTAGTGCTTGTTCAAGCTGATTTTCCGGAGCAGTGATGGCCAAACGCACCGCATTGATCGGCTTCACATTTCCGACAGCAAAGCGTTCAGCTGCATATACTTGCACACCTGCTTTTGATGCAAGCAATTCAAACTGCACACCAGTAAATTTTTCAGGAAGTATAAGCCATCTAAATATGCATTCTTCTTCCCCTAAAATGTTATAATCCCCTAAATATTGATTGACTAGTGAATTTTGTTGTTTTGCATACAATCGATGTTTCTCTAAAATGGATTGTGCAACACCATCATGAATCATCCTCGCTGTTAACTCCACCATCATCGGAGACACTGAGATATTTATATTATACAGTGTTTCCATTATTTTCTTCCGAAGCGTTAAAGGTGTAACAATAAAGGATAGTCGTAAGCCAGGCGAGATTGTTTTTGACACACTGGCAATATAAATAACCTTTTCTGGTGCATAGGAAGCTATTGGTGCAAATGGCTGCTCCTTAAGAAAACTATATATCGCATCTTCTATGACGATTAAGCCTGTCTGCCTTGCAACTACCGCAATCATTTTTCTTGTTTCCATCGACATTGTATGGGTAGTAGGGTTATGAAAATCAGGAATAACATAAAGACCTTTAATATGCTCATTTTTACAAGCGTATAATAGCCCCTCTCTTGTCATTTCTCCGTTTCTTTGTTGGATTGCTACGAGTTGGATACCAAGCATATTTGCCGCTGTTTTGATACCAGCATATGTAATGGGATCTGTACCAATTCGATCACCTGGCTGAAACAATGCAGCTAATGTTCCAACAATAGCATTTTGTCCCCCCGCCCCAAGCAATACAGGTTGATCCGTTTGAAAGTTGACTTTTTCCAAAAGCTTCATTGCCGCCTCCGTTTGCCAAGCATTGCCTTCAGGTCGTCCGTATTGAAATAATTTGCTAAAATTCGGGTCATTCATCATCTTTTTCATATACCGTGTAATGTCCTCATTTGCATGATTTTCTGGTAATACAGACCCCATTTCAATCATATGAGAAGAATTACTAGTCGGTAATAAAATTTTATTCGTCGCGGCGTCTGATGAAACGAATGTTCCGCTTCCAATCGAGGCATAAATAAGCCCCTTCTGCCCACAAAGCTTAAAGGCCCTTGTGATCGTGCTTAAATTAACGTCTAAAAAGTCAGCTAATTCCCGCTGTGGAGGAAGCTTAGTTCCTGGAGATAATTTCCCATCCTTTATATCTTGTTCAAGCTGTTCGGCAATTGCTATATATAACGGAGCCGAAATATTGCTTATATCTGGCTTCCAACTCATCGGATATTCTTCAAATGAATTTACTGGCATTAGCACAGCCCCTTCTCTCTCTTTGATTGCATACAATATTTAATTGTCTTGCATACAATGATAATATTGTATGCAAATGATTACAATGATATAATTTTTAAAAAATCAGAAAAAAGGACCGATACATTATGCAATTTTCAGAAAGAATTTTAAAAACCCCATCTTCATTCATCCGAAATATTTTGAAAGTAACTGATGCAGAGGATGTCATTTCCTTTGCAGGGGGTCTTCCTAACCCAATCTCGTTCCCGATTGATGCGTTACAGGCATCTGCGAACAATGCCATTGCTAAAAATGGCAGTCGTCTATTCCAATATTCATCTACGCAGGGCTACGCGCCTTTACGTGAATACATCGCTGCAAAATATCAACGTGTACACGGACTAGACATCCATGCTGACGATGTATTTATTACAACAGGCTCACAACAGGCTCTTGAATTAATTGGGAAAGTACTGATTAACAAAGGTGATGGCATTATTATTGAAGAACCTGGTTATTTAGGCGCCATTCAAGCCTTCACATTAAGTGAACCTACATTTTATGGAGTAACTCTCGAAAATGATGGCTTAAACTTAGAAGAGTTAGAGAAAGCCCTTCAGCAACCAAATGTAAAATTCATTTATACAGTACCAAACTTCCAAAACCCAACAGGACTAACGTATTCTAAAGAAAAACGTCAGCAAATTTACGAAATCATTTCAAAATACGATGTAGCGTTAATCGAGGATGACCCATATGGAGAATTACGCTTCGAAGGTGAGCCACTACCATACATCGGGGCTGGTAAATTAGAAAATAGTATTTTGCTAGGTTCTTTCTCTAAAACAGTCACACCAGGAATGCGTCTTGGCTTTATCATTACAAAAAATAAAGAATTAATGGAACATATCGAAACAGCGAAGCAAGCAACTGACCTACACACAAATATTTTCTCTCAATATGTCATTTATGATTATTTAGCAAACAATGACTATACGGAGCATGTCCAAAAAATTAAAGCATTATATCAAAATCAAGCACAGGCAATGCTAGATGCGATGGAAGAGTTCTTCCCTGCACATGTGGACTACACACGACCTGAAGGTGGAATGTTCATTTGGGCTACAATGAACAATGGAGCATCATCCGTAGATATTTTCCATAAAGCAATGGAGCAAAAAGTTGCTTTCGTACCTGGCGACCCATTCTACACTTCGAAAACGAATGTGAATACAATGCGCCTAAACTATACAAATGCAACACCAGAAGTGATCCGTGAAGGTATTAAACGTTTAGGTAGTATTTTATAGTCAAGACAAGAGAAAACCGTATGAGCGTTCTGCATAACGCTCATACGGTTTTCTACATTATTCAGGATAATAGATGGTCATACTTAATCGTGTTAAAGTATCCCTAGATTCGATGGCGCTTTTATTAGTGTATAGTGCCCTTTCAATTCTCATTCATCCATAGTTTTGTACAACGTAAAAAGCAACCCTCTTCGACGCGATAGCGCACAAAGAGGGTTGCTGATCTTTCACTACTTATATTATTTTGTATATGTTAAAACGGCATTTTTTTTAAATTTAGCTAAAGCTTGTGTTGCCTCATTTTTGTTTGTATACTCAAAAATTCGAACGTCCTTTTTATCAAATACTGTAATAACCCACATTAATAAAATCTCCCTTCCAACTTGTTTTTGTAATATAACAACCAATGAAAATCGTGCTACTTTTTCTAACTGTTTCACAATAACCTCTTGCTCAATTCTTATTTTACGCCGATTTTTTTAAAAAGAAAGTATTATGTGAAGCCCTTCACAAACTGTTCAATTTCAAAACGCTTTCATTGAACAATTTGTGAAAACCTGAATTTTCAAGGCATAAAAACAATCTTTCTACCATTTTAATATTGTCTATCCGTCACTTGAGATCTTTCCGTCACTTTACCCTTTCTATCCGTCGTTCGGGGTACTCTATCGATCACTTTCTCCTTTCTTATCTGTCCAATACAAAAAACCGTATGTACGCCTTTTCCACGACGCACATACGGCTTTTTAATTTCGATGATAATTAAGTAGTAGTAGTAAATTTTATTTCATAAGTTTTATTTAGCAGAATGCTTCTTCTTGCTTTGCTGATAATTCAATTTCAAAGCCTAAATCCTCAAGCATACGATAATCACTGTTTGCTTCTTGACCTTCAGTTGTTAAGTAATCCCCTACAAAGATACTGTTTGCTGCATATAGACCTAGTGGCTGAAGTGACCCAAGATTGACTTCGCGACCACCAGAAATACGAATTTCTTTTGTTGGATTAATATAACGGAACAACGCTAAAACCTTTAAACAATAGCGTGGATTTAATTCTTTCGTTCCTTCTAGTTTCGTACCGTCAATCGCGTTTAAGAAGTTGACAGGAATAGAATCCGCGTCTAATTGATGAAGTGCACGTGCAATATTCACGACATCCTCTTTTGTTTCTTTCATACCGATAATGGCACCTGAGCAAGGTGATATTCCATGCTTTTTCGCAATCTCAACCGTATTCACACGGTCCTCATACGTATGGGACGTAGTAATATAGGAGTGATGTCGTTCAGATGTATTTAAGTTATGGTTGTAACGGTCTACCCCCGCTTCTTTTAATTGCTGTGCCTGTTCTTCTTTTAATAAGCCAAGACAGGCACATACTTTTAAGCCATACTTTTCTTTAATTTCTGACACAGCTTCACTTACTACATTGACATCCTTTCGAGTCGGACCACGACCACTTGCCACGATGCAATAAGTACCAATTTTATTGTCAAATGCTCGTTTTGCCCCCGCTAAAATTTCCTCTTTCGTAATGAATGGATATTTGTCAATCGGAGCTGTTGATTTAGATGACTGTGAACAATAGCCACAATCCTCTGGGCAATAACCGCTCTTAGCATTCATAATCATATTTAATTTTACTTTTTTCCCATAATAGTGCTTACGAATGGCAAAGGCTCCGTCCATCACCTTCAAAAGCTCATCATCGTCACTATTTAAAATAGCAAGAGCCTCCTCATTGCTAATGATCTTCCCCTCAATAACTTCCTCTGCTAACTGTAACCAATTCATTAGACATTCTCCCTCTCTACTTGTACAATCTATCAATTATGCCTCGGCATAATTGTGTCCGGAATCGGCTTTGTGCTTAGGCCTGCAGATGTTTTTTGCGCGAAAGCGAAGCGGCAGCAGCACCGATGCAGGTCAGTTAGCCGTTATCGCATGGATGCGATGATTTTAGGCTAACATCCCCTAAGTATTCCTTTCCGATTCCATGACATCCGCCGGAGGCTATAACTTATTTCAGCTAACGTTGAATATCCGCTAAAAAACAACTTAAATCTGCATTTATCTCTCCACCTATAGAGGTGGGAGACTTCCGCTGAAAGAAGTTATTGCTCTTGCTGAATTAAATACTTTGTAAAGTCGCTCAGCCAGAAGTGCAGAAGCGATTGCTAAGCAAAAATCTGCAACAATACTGTTTAAAAAGCCAACTAAGAAAATATGTGACCAGCTAGTTTCCATGTGTAACCAGAAATTCAAAGACACATATAAATATGGAACGGCCACCGCATAAATAACGATAAGCCCGACAATATTTGCACCGATAAAATGTTTTTTCGTTGGAGTATCCACTCTTTCAATGATGAAACCAATGACTAAAGCTGCCAGTGCAAAGCCAATCAGATAACCAAATGTT
>Ga0213825_1001727_pt1 | contig 14599 bp, 10 predicted proteins | sample MC6MC0900MG_FD_179896 | JGI IMG/M metagenome (GOLD analysis project Ga0213825, IMG submission 179896) | Enriched soil aggregate microbial communities from Iowa State University, Ames, United States - MC6-MC0900-MG | ecosystem: Environmental > Terrestrial > Soil > Unclassified | place: USA: Iowa... | reverse complement strand
TGGATACACCCGTTCCCATACCGAACACGAAGGTTAAGCATCAAGAGGCCGATAGTACTGCATGGGAAGCTGTGTGGGAGGGTAGGTTGTTGCCAGGTCATTTGGATCTTTAGCTCAGTTGGTTAGAGCAACCGGCTCATAACCGGTAGGTCCGGGGTTCGAGTCCCTGAAGGTCCACCATATTTGGGGGTATAGCTCAGTTGGGAGAGCACCTGCCTTGCACGCAGGGGGTCAAGGGTTCGAATCCCTTTATCTCCACCAAAAGCAATCTAAATAGATTGCTTTTTTTTTATATTTGCATTACTTAATCAATTATTATATTATTATTTTAATTAAATAAATTCATTATAAAGATGGAGTAATTAGTATGAATAGAGTTAAGCAATTTATTAATTGTATATTTGCAAAAATAACTAAAAAAGATGTTGAGTTTATTAATGACTATTTAGATGAGTATGAAAAGAATTTACTATATAAACTTCCAGTTTATGATGTGAAACATTCAGTTAATGTAGCTAGAGAGATATATATAAATGAATCTGAAGAGGAAATTAAAAAAAATAATCTCAATTATAAAGAGGTTGTAAAATCAGCTATATTACATGATGTAGGTAAAGTCCACATGCCTCTAAATCCAGTAGATAAATCTATTTTAGTATTACTAAATCATTTTACAAAAACGAAAATAAAGAGATATAGTGATAGAAATTCTAAGATATATATTTTTTTTAATCATGGAGAAGAAGGATATAAAATTTTAAAAGAAAAAGGATATGATAAAGAATTTTTAAATGTTATAAGAAATCATCATAATTATAAAGTACAAAATAAATGGCTAGATATTTTACGAAAGTATGATGATAGAAATTAAACATATAACTAATAAAAGTTAAATAATTAAAATAAATATTTAATAATAAAAGAAAAAAATACAATAATATACAGAGGTATATGATATACTATTATTTAAATAATATATATTGTATATACACGGAGGGGATTATGACAAGTGTAGAAAGAAGAGAAAAAATAAAAAATTTATTAATACAATCTCAGGAGCCTGTAAAAGGTCAGATATTAGCAGAAATGTTTGAAGTTACTCGTCAAATTATAGTGAAGGATATAGCTATTATAAGAGCTGAGGGGGTGGATATCATATCTACACCAAAAGGATATATGGCTTTAAAGGAGAATATCAATAGCATAAAGAAAGTTATAGCTGTTAATCATGGAAGGGAAGAAGTAAAAAATGAGCTTGAGACTATTGTTAAATATGGTGCAATTGTAGAAGATGTAATAGTTGAACATCCTCTTTATGGAGAAATACGAGCTATGCTTATGCTTAAAAATATGATGGACATCGAAAATTTTTATAGTAATTTTAAGCAGTATGAAGCTGAGCCCTTAAGCGCATTAACAAATGGAGTTCATCTTCATACCATAATATGTGAAAATGATAGAGTTTTATCAAATATAATAGCGGAATTAAATAAAAAAGGGTTTTTAATTAAGGAATTATAAAAAAAGGGGTGTGAATGGTTTGAAGAAAAAAGCTATAGGTATTATAGTTGCTACTATAATAATTATATTGTTTTTAGCCATTGCTGGAATAAATATAATAGTTGATTATCAATGGTTTAGTGAATTGGGATATCTTTCAATTTATTTTACTAAGTTATTATCTATATTAAAACTAATGCTTCCTACATTTTTAGTAATGTTTATAGGCATAACATTATATTACAAAAGCTTAATACCTAATATTAGAAAGTTAAAAAAGATAGTGGAAGTTGATAAAATTAAGGAGAAAAAAAGATTTAAAATCTTTTTAGGAATAAATTTTATTGTATCCGTATTCTTTTCTTTTAGTTTTGCAAATATATATTGGTACAAGATATTAGAATTTACCAACTCTACAAAATTTAATGTTAATGATCCTATATTTAATAAGGATATATCATTTTTTACATTTAAATTACCTTTAATAGAATCTTTATATAGTAGTATGATTTCATTATTAGTTTTACTTGTAATAGCTACTTTTGTAATTTATATTCTTTTAAATGCTAGGGATAAAATTAATAATCATTTTGATAGATCAGTTAAGGTTGTAAATTTTAAATCTATGACTAGTGGTATAACAAGTTTTGCAGGAAAACAACTTGCCGTAATAGCTGCATTACTTATGTTGGTTATATCTTTAGGATATATGATAAAAGGATGGAACTTAGCATATTCTCCAAGGGGTATAGTCTTTGGAGCAAGTTATACAGATGTAAACGTATCTTTAAAGTTCTATAAAGTGATTTCTATAGTTTCAATTATTTTTGCTGTATTAATATTCTTAAGTATAATGTTAAAAAAAGTTAAACCAATAATATTTTCAGTAATAGTAGTATTTGTACTAATGATTGGGGAAAATGTTGCAGCAGGAGTTATCCAACAATTTATTGTTAATTCCAATGAAAAAACTTTGGAAAAACCTTATATTGCCAAGAATATAGAATATACTAATATGGCTTATAATATTGATGAAATTGATGAAAATAATTTTGAAATAAAGAATGATTTGGATGCTGCAGGTATAAAAGAAAACAAAGATATAGTTGAAAATATCAAGGTTAATTCATATAGACCTGCTTTAGAATTTTATAATCAATTTCAATATATAAGATATTATTACAAATTCAATGATATAGATATTGATAGATATAATATTAATGGAAATTATAATCAAGTATTTATAGCACCAAGAGAAATTGATTTTGAAAAGTTAGATGAAAACTCTATAACATGGCAAAATCGACATTTATCATATACTCATGGATATGGTGTTGTTATGAGTAAAGTTAACTCAGTAACAAGTGAAGGACAACCAGATTTCATTATGAGTAATATACCTATTGAAAATGAGACTGACATTTCATTAGAGAATCCAAGAATATATTTTGGGGAGAATACTAATGATTATAGTATAGTAAATACTAAGTTAGGAGAAATTGATTATCCAGTAGGCGGTGAAAATGCCACTAATAATTATGATGGTAAAGCTGGTATATCAATGAATTACCTAAACAGAATTATATTTGCTATAAAAGAGCAAAATAGCAAATTTTTATTATCTCAGGATATAACTAATGACAGTAAAATTTTACTTCATAGAAATATAGTAGAAAGAGTTAATAAAATTGCACCTTTTTTAAGATATGATAAAGACCCCTATGTAGTTATAAACAATGATAGACTTTATTGGGTTATAGATGCATATACTGTAAGTGATAAGTTTCCATTTTCACAGCCTATGGGAGATATAAATTATATTAGAAATTCAGTTAAAGTTGTAGTTGATGCATATGATGGAACAACTAAATTTTATATAACAGATAATACAGACCCTATAGTTTCAACATATGCCAAGATATTTCCTAAGTTATTTACAGACTTAAGTACTTTACCTGATGAAATTAAATCTCACTTTAAATATCCGCAAGATTTATTTGCAATTCAGTGTGCAATGTTATCTAAGTACCATGTTTCAGATCCAGGAGTTTTCTATAATGGGGATGATGTATGGTCTATAGCTAGTGATGTAGCTACAATTGAGGGTGATGAAGTAAAATCAGAAGCTTCATATGTTACTACTAAATTAGCTGGAGAAGATAAAGAAGAGATGGTTATTTTAGAGTATTTTAATACTAAAGGTAGAGATAATATGGTTGGTATGTTTGGTGTTAGAATGGATGGAGATAACTATGGTAAAATGTTCTTATATAAATTCCCAACTGGAGGAACAGTATATAGTCCAATGTTATTTAAACAAAAAATAAACCAGGACCCAGAAATATCTAAACAATTATCTCTTTGGGATACTAAGGGCTCTCAGGTTCAATTTGGGGAAGTTTTAATAATACCAATAGGAAACTCCTTATTATATGTAGAACCTCTTTATTTGAGAGCTGCTGGTGAAAATAGTATACCAGAAATGAAAAATGTTATAGTTGGCTATGGAGATAAACTAGTACTTGAAAAAGATATTGGAACTGCTATTACAAAGATGTTTAATCTAGAGGCTGGTGAAAATAACCCTAATAATGAAGGTACAGAAGATAATGGTCAAGATGGAAAGGTAAATTCTGATTATTTAGAAAAGCTAAAAAAAGCATATACAAATGCTATTGAATCTCAAAAAAATGGCGACTGGTCAAAGTATGGTGAGTATATAAATGAAATAGGAAAACTAATTGACGAATTATCAAAATAAGTTTATATAAATAACATGACTAGCCGCTCTACAGCTTTCGTAGTAAAATGGAAGATAGAGCGGCTAGAATAATTATATAAAGTAATATTAGCATGCATATGTGGAGGAAATTATGGATTATGATGTATTGATATTAGGTGGAGGAATCATAGGTTGTGCTATAGCTTATGAATTATCAAAATATAACCTTAATATTGCAGTTATAGAAAAAGATTATGATATATGTAATGATACACCTTCTATAAACACAGCAACAATATATGATGGACTAGAATGTGAGGATGAATTATCATCTAAGCTTATTAGAAAAGGAAATTTATTAATGGAGGAGTATGCATCAAGATTTAAAGTTCCATATAAAAGGTGTGGAACTTTATATATAGCAAGAAATGAGTTTCAGGCTAAAAGCATTGATAAAATGTATGAAAGAGCTAAAGCAAAAAAAATTGATGATGTAAAACTTCTTATAGGAAAAGAAATATTGGAATATGAACCTAATATAGAAGGAAATATAATAAAGTCAATATATATACCCAATACAGGGATAATAAGCTCATATGATTTAGCTTTAGCTTATGGTGAAATTGCTTTTGATAATGGAGTGAATTTTAGATTACAAGAAGAGGTTGAATCTATAGATAGTATAAATAAAGGATTCAAAATAAAAACAAGTAAAAATAAATTCACTTGTAAGATAGTTATTGATACAACTAAAGATAAAAATCTACAATTAGTTAATGAAAGCAATAGAGAAGATGGTAAAGGAAAATATTTGAAATATGTAGTTATCGATAAGTCTTATGAAAAATTATATTCTAACATAGTTTTCGATGTAAGAGAAAATGAAAGAATATACATAAGACCTACAATTAACAATGAAATGATAGGGGCTTATAGTAGCTATAAAAATGTTCACTATGACAAAGTGATTGAAAAGATAAAACCTCTTACTAAAGAAATTAGTGAAAATGACATAAAAGTAGTAAGGGATTGGCGACTTTTTGATGAACCTGTTAATATACAAGATGATATAATTAATAGTGGATATATAAACATTAAGGTTAATCATTATGCTAAAGTTACTATAACTCCATATTTAGCTTTGAATATATCTAAGTTAGTAATCGAAAAATTAAATTGTAAATTTAAAAAGGATTTTAATGATAAGAGAAGAGAATATTTTAAATTTAAAAATCTGTCAAATGAAGAAAGAAATAAAATTATTAGATTAGATAGTAAGTATGGACGTATTATATGTCAGTGTGAAAAGGTTAGCGAAGGAGAGATTGTAGACTCTATTAGAAGACCTTTAGGAGCTAGAACAGTAACAGGGGTAAAAAGAAGAACAGGAGCTGGATTTGGAAGTTGTGATGGATGTTATTGCAAGGATAAAATAATTGAAATTTTGGCAAGAGAAATGGATAAAAGAGTTACAGAAGTGGTTAATAATTCAAAGGATTCAACCATTTTATTATCAAGAATAAAAGAATTTGATGAGATGTGAGGTAATAAAAAGTGAAGGATAAGGATATATTAACAACTATAGTGAGAGTAAAAGGATCTCCAGAGCGTAGGGTAGTTTCAGTAAAAAGTAGCGAACCTATAGATAAAAGTTTATGGCTTGAATGTTCTAAGTGTTTAAGTAGAATATATGTGGGGCCGCAGACATCAGAAGGTGATGTTATATGCAAGAATATACTTAATACAGGCGTAGATATTGTATGTACTAAATATACTTACAAAAACGAATAATTATATTGACAAAAAATATGTTAGGGAATAATATAGACATATATTTAGTGTAATAAATTATAAACCGTTGAAGAGAATAGTAGTAGTAATTATATATGTAAGAGAGTCAGTGTTTGGTGTAAACTGATATATATAATATTATGAATCCACCTCTGAGGGACTGTGATGAGCAGTACGGCATTAAGTTTGTCGTTAAATTTTCGAGTGGAATAATTAATTTTATTCAATTAGGGTGGTAACACGGAGTCTTTCGTCCCTTAGGTGGGGTGAAAGGCTTTTTTGTTTATATAAAAATATAATTACAAGAAAAGGGTAGGAGGAATAACAATGATAGACTTAAAGAAAATAAGAAATAATCCAGATGAAATTAAAGTTAAAATGGAAAATAGAGGAGAAAGCTTTGATTTATCTCTTATAGATGAAGTTGTAGAGCTTGATCAAAAGAGACGTAATATATTAATTGAAGTAGAGGAATTAAAAAATAAACGAAATACAACTTCAGCAGAAATTCCTAAATTAAAAAAACAAGGTATAGATGTATCAGAAACTATGAAAGAAATGAAACAACTTTCAGATACAATAAAAAATTTTGATGTGGATTTAAATGAAATAGATGAAAGAATAGAATATATAATGATGAGAATACCTAATATACCTCATGATTCAGTTCCAAATGGTAGTGATGATGAGGACAATGTTGAAATTAAAAAGTGGGGAGAGATAAGAAAGTTTGATTTTGATCCTAAAGAACACTGGACTATAGGTACAGAAAATAACTTATTAGATTTTGAAAGAGCAGGTAAAATTACAGGATCTAGATTTACTGTTTACAAGGGGCTTGGAGCAAGATTAGAAAGAGCATTAATAAACTATTTTCTAGATACTCATACTGGTGAAAATGGATACGATGAAATACTTCCTCCATATATGGTTAATAGAAGTAGTATGACTGGAACTGGGCAGTTACCTAAGTTTGAAGAAGATGCTTTTAAAGTTAGTGATACAGATTACTTTTTAATACCAACAGCAGAAGTTCCAGTAACAAATATTTATAGAGATGAAATACTGGAAGGAGATAAACTTCCAATAAAATATGCAGCATATAGTGCATGTTTTAGATCAGAAGCTGGTTCTGCTGGAAGAGATACTAGAGGTTTAATTAGACAGCATCAGTTTAACAAAGTAGAGTTAGTTAAATTTACTAAAGAAGAAGAATCATATGATGAACTTAATAAATTAGTTCAGGATGCAGAAAGTGTATTACAAGGTTTAGGACTTCCATATAGAATTGTAAAAATATGCAGAGGAGATTTAGGATTTACTGCTGCTTTAAAGTATGACATAGAAGTCTGGATGCCAAGTTACAATAAGTATGTAGAAATATCAAGTTGTAGTAATTTTGAAGATTTCCAAGCAAGACGTGCCAATATAAAATATAAAGATGATCCCAAAGCTAAACCTAAATTTGTTCATACAGTAAATGGTTCAGGTGTTGCTATAGGAAGAGCTTTAGCTGCAGTCCTTGAGAATTATCAAAATGCAGATGGAAGTGTTACAGTACCAGAGGTATTAAGAACATACATGGGGTGTGAAAAAATAACAAAATAAAAATATATTTTTAGAATTTATATAAAGTTTTTTAAAAATATTGTTGACACAAGGGCTATTTCTTGATAAAATAACCCTTGTAGGAAATGGAGAGATGGTCGAGTTGGTTTAAGGCACCGGTCTTGAAAACCGGCGTACGTGTGAGCGTACCTAGGGTTCGAATCCCTATCTCTCCGCCATATTTTTAAATTGGAGAAATACTCAAGTGGCTGAAGAGGCGCCCCTGCTAAGGGCGTAGGTCGGGTAACCGTCGCGAGGGTTCAAATCCCTCTTTCTCCGCCATTTAAAGATAACCTATAAAAATTAAATAAGTAAAATCATAGTATGATTTTACTAATTCTACGGAGAGATGGTCGAGTTGGTTTAAGGCACCGGTCTTGAAAACCGGCGTACGTGTGAGCGTACCTAGGGTTCGAATCCCTATCTCTCCGCCATTTTATTTTTTGGAGAAATACTCAAGTGGCTGAAGAGGCGCCCCTGCTAAGGGCGTAGGTCGGGCAACCGTCGCGAGGGTTCAAATCCCTCTTTCTCCGCCAAAAATATTAACAAACCTGGTTCTTAATGATTTACTTAAGAATCAGGTTTATTGTTTTTTTAATGATTTAATAAGACACAACTAAATTAAAAAATAATTATTGAAATCATGAGGATTCTATGTTATTATGTAATAGTTATTTAAATAACCTTTTGGGGTGTTAGTTAAATGGATATAACATACGGCTACGGACCGTATATTGCGGGTTCGATTCCTACACACCCTGCCATATTTAGTCATTGCAAGTAATTTGCAATGACTTTTTTTTATATAAATATTTATTATTAGATATGATAAATTTCGACTTTAAATATAAAAAATATCATATCTAATAAATATATACCGGATTATATGTATGTAAACTATTATGTAATTTAACTAATTTCATTATAGATAAATATATTTAATATTAGTTACATAATATGTATAATGTATGTATAGTATAGACTTTCGTATACGATAATTATTATATAAATTATTAATATATGGGGGTATATTTATGATTAAAAGGAAGTCTGATAAGACTTTAAAAAAAAGGAAACATAGCTCATTTAATTTAAAAAGTACATCTAAAAATATAAGCAAAAGTATTAAGAATGCATTCAGCAAAATTACAATTAGACATAAAGACTCAATCGGGAAAAAAATTAAAAATAGTAATAAAATAGATAAAGATAAAATTAATGATATAAGTAACAATATAAACAGTATAAAATCAACAGCTAAGGTTTATAAAGAAGGAAAATTACAAGTTGAAGGAACTAGTGTTAAAAGAAAAATATTAATTAGTATGATAGGACTTACCATAGTATCAATGGTAACAACTAGTACAATTATGTACATAAATTCCTCAAAGACGATTTCAAGTCAGAGTATAGAAAATATGGAGGGAATGACTACATCATCTATACAAACTATATCTGTTATGATGGATAAAGTGACTAATGAGGCTTTTGCTCTATCAAATTCTAAGGATAATCTTAATGTCTTATTAAATTATGATCAGAAAAAAAATAGTAAAGAAGATGTTAAAAATATAAATGAAAGCTTTAAGTCATATATATCTGCAAATAAGCATGTAGACAGAATATCGTTAGTTAGCACTGCAGGTGATATAGTAGCTGATAGTGAAGAATCTTTAGTTGGATCTAATGAAGTTGATAATTCTTATCATAGTACTAGTTCTAGTGGGGGTAAGTGGATAAGTAATACTATTAAATCAGTTGCAGGGGATAAAGGAATTTTAGTATTTACGTATCCTGTATTAGATGAAGCTAACTATAGTAAATGTGTAGGATATATAGCATTACATGTATATGCTGAGAGTTTTTCTACGTATATTGAAAATATAAAGATTGGTGAGATAGAAAGTAGTTATGCATATCTTATTGATGAAACTGGAAATATAATTTATCATCCAAATAAAGAGAAAATTGGACAAACAATAGATATTCCTGAAATAAAGGTTATAGTAGATAAGGCTATGAAGGGAAGTAATGTAGAGGTAGGATCTGTAGAATATAAGATAAATGGAAATAAAGTAATGTCATCTTATGGATTAGTTCCTAGAACAAACTGGACTATGGTTATAGATGCTGGTAGTAATGAAATAAGAAAACCGGTAATGGCAATGGTTAAACAAATAGCATTAATAGCATTAGCTATAGTTATTATAGGTTCTATTATAATAATGGTGATGGCGAATGTAATTATAAATCCTATAGTAACGGTTGCAGCTTTGGTTAATAAAACAGCTAAGTTAGATTTAACTAATGATAATTTAGCTATAATTAAGTCTAAGGATGAAATAGGTCTTATATATAGATCTATTATAAATATGAGGGAAGTGTTAAGGGAAGTTGTTGGAGAGATTGCAGTAACTACTGAAGTATTAACTAATAATGCTAATATAGTAGAAGAATCTACAGAGTCATTAAAAATTAAAGCTGATGAAACATTATTTGAAACTGAAAGTGTATCTTCTGGTATAGAAGAAACGTCAGCAACTTCTCAAGAAATTGCAGCATCTTCTACTGAAATGATTAAGAGTGTACAGAATATAGCGAATGAAGCACTAGAAGGGTATGAAATAACTAAGGATATTCTTAAGAGAGCTCAGGGCATAAAAGCTAGTGCTATAGAATCTAAAGAAAAATCAAATGATATTTATAATAGTGTAAAAAGTGAGTTAGAAGTTGCTATAACAAGTTCAAAGGAAGTTAAGCAAATTGATAAGTTAGCTGATTCTATACTTAAAATAACTCAACAAACTAATTTATTAGCTCTAAATGCTGCAATAGAAGCGGCTCGTGCAGGAGAGGCAGGAAGAGGATTCTCTGTAGTTGCGGATGAAGTTAGAAAGCTAGCTGAAGAGTCTGGTAAAACAGCAGCAGATATACAAAGAATAGTTAAGATAGTAAATAAATCTGTAGAAGAATTGGCACTAAGTGCTGGACGTATGAGCAATTTCATAGAACAACAAGTAATTAATGATTATGATAAAAATATAGAGCAAGGAGCTTTATACGAAACAGATGCAGATCAATTCAATAACTTTATGAATGAATTTAGTAGTGAAGCAGCAGTGCTGAATCAAGCTATAGAAGGAATTGTTACTGCTATAGATGAGGTATCAGCAACAGTTACAGAGGGAGCTATGGGAGTATCATCTATATCATCTAAAACTATGGATATAGTAGGAAATATTGAGAGTATAAAGAATACTGCTATTGAGAACAAAGAAAATGCAGATAAATTAAATGATACTACACTTAAGTTTAAATTATAAAAATAGGAGTAAGAATTTAGATTCTTACTCCTATTTTTTCGCCCATATATACAGCTGTTTCTATTCCTAAATTACTTTGATAACATATATCATCATCTAATTTTAATACATTTTTCTTTAGCATAACTATAACTGTTGAGCCACCAAACTTAAAATAACCTTTTTCATCTCCACGGTTAATTTTGGATGATGAAGAATAAGTTTGAATAATAGAACCAACAAAGGTAGCTCCTACCTCTATATAGATAACATCATCAAAATTATCACTTTTTAAAATACTATACTCTCTTTTATTTTCTGACAATACCTTGCTTATATTTTCAAGAGCTACTGGATTAACTGAGTAGTATTTGCCTTTTATAAATGTAGACTTAGAACAAGTTCCTGAATCAACAAAGTGAAATCTGTGGTAATCAGTTGGACATAATCTAAATATTAGACAAGTACCATTAGAATAATTCTTACTTAAGTCTTCATTTTGGAATAACTCATTAAGGGTATATTTAAATCCTTTAACTGTAAAGCTAGAAGTCTCATCAATTTTTTCTATAGCTAAGAGTTTACCGTCACAGGGAGAAATAAATGATTTTTCATCTTTACAGATATTACGACTGTATTTTGAAAGCTTTCTATAAAAAAAGTCATTAAAAGAGCTATAGTCATATATGCTTTTTTCATATTCATCCATATTTATATTGAATTTAGCTACAAAGGTTTGTATATATTTTTTACTGAATTTACTATCACAGCCTAATCCATAGAGCTTACTAAAGAATTTTCGACTTGCAATTTCAGGTAGAAAGGTTTTAGCAATAGAGTTACTATACATAAAATTAAGTATACCTCCACCAGCTACATTTTCTTTATAATAGGTCTTCTTTTTTCTATCATAGTACTTTATCATAAAATCATCTCCAGGTTTGTCTTAAATTTAACATAATGATATTATAACAGAAAATATATTAGATATATAAATATATCTCCAATTAAGATATAACCATATATCTTAATTGGAGATATTTAAATAAATTTAATATTTTTTATCTATATTACTTCACTATTAGTTAGCTTTCTCATATCATCATTAGATGGCTTTTCACTTCTCTTTTTAAAGAACTCTTCAGCTATTTGTGGGAAAGCTAAGTAAGAAAGAACATCTTCTTCACTGGTTGTCATATCTTTAAGTTTTTCTTTTGTCTTTTGGAAAGCTGGTTCTAAAGTATCAGCATATCTTCCTTCAATAGGAGTATCATTTCCAAGAGCTTTTTTAAGAACTTCTTCATTTATTTTACCAGGAGCTTTACCATATTCTCCTCTGCAATAAGCTTTAACCTCTTTAAGAACCATTTTATATCTTTCACCAGTTAATACATTAACTGTAGCTTGAGTTCCAACCATTTGGCTCATTGGAGTAACAAGTGGAGGGAATCCTAAGTCTTCTCTTACTTTAGGAACTTCTGCAAGAACTGCATCAAGTTTATCAATAGAGTTTTGAGCTTTAAGTTGAGAAATCATATTAGATAACATTCCTCCAGGTATTTGGTTTGTAAGTCCTTCAGGCTGAGGAGTTAATACCTTTGGATCTAGTAATCCAGCTTCTAAAACTTTTGCTCTAACTGGTTTAAAGAAATTATTTATTTGAGTTAAGGTACCTACATTAAGACCAGTAGTAAATCCAGCAGTTTCTAGTGCATGATGCATAGATTCTGTTGGAGGTTGAGCTGTACCACTAGAGAATGAAGAAATTGAACAGTCAATTCCATCTACACCAGCTTCTGCAGCTTTAAAATAAGCCATTTCAGCAATACCATTTGTGCTGTGAGAGTGTAAAAATACTGGAATTTTAACAGTTTCTTTTATACTCTTAACTATGTCATATGCTATAGAAGGCATTATAAGGCCAGCCATGTCCTTTATACAAATAGAGTTTGCTCCCATATTTTCAAGTTGTTTTGCTAGTTTAGTATAGTTTTTAACATCATGGATTGGACTTACAGTATAAACTATAGTTCCTTGTGCATGAGCACCTTGCTTTATAGTTTCATTCATAGCAACTTCTATATTAGCAAAGTCATTTAATGCATCAAATATTCTTATTATATCCATACCGTGGTAAACAGACATTTTAACAAATTCTCTAACAACATCATCTGGATAGTGTTTATATCCTAAAATATTTTGACCTCTTAATAACATTTGAAGAGGAGTTTTAGTAACTATTTTTTTTATGTTTTTTAATCTTTCCCATGGGTCTTCATTTAAATATCTTAAGCAAGAGTCAAAGGTTGCTCCCCCCCAACACTCTAATGAATAATATCCTGCATCATCTAAATCTTTAAGAATAGGTGCAAAATCTTCAAAAGGAAGTCTTGTTGCAATAAGGGATTGATTCGCATCTCTGAGAACTGTTTCGGTTATGTTAATCTTCTTCATTATAAAATCACCTCTGAATTTTTTGTTGCAAAATCACAATATATTAGTATTTTAACATAGATTTAAATAAAAATCTGCAATAAATCATTTATTTTTCTGACAAATATATAAAATTATAAAGATTTTTTATATTATGTGCATATAATCATAAAAATAATATATTTTATAGATATGTTATTTTTAAATAGTATATAGGGATTAATTGTTTAAGTTTAAGAGAAAAGATGCATATTAAAATATAGAAATTAATCTATTGACGAAGAATAAATATATTATTATAATAAAGATTAGATGATATGCGCCCGTAGCTCAGCAGGATAGAGCATCCCCCTCCTAAGGGGAAGGCCGGAGGTTCGACTCCTCTCGTGCGCACCAGAACTTAGTAAGGCTTGCTTTACTAAGTTTTTTTTATTATATATAATAAAGAGGAGTACATTATGGATAATTATTTTTTACAACAAGCAATTGTCGAAGCTAAAATTGCAAAAAGTAAAAATGAAGTTCCTGTAGGAGCAGTAATAGTAAAAAACAATAAAATAATAGCTACAGGTCACAATACAAAGGAAAGTACCAAAGATCCTACTAATCATGCAGAAATAATTGCAATAAAAAAAGCTGCAGAGGGTATAGGAGATTGGAGGCTTAATGAATGTGATATGTATGTCACATTAGAACCATGCCCTATGTGCGCGGGAGCTATTGTTCAAAGTAGAATAAGAAGGTTATATATTGGAACATTTGACCCTAGAGCTGGAGGTTGTGGTTCTGTGTTTAACATTACTCAAAGTGAAAATTTAAATCATTGGGTTAATATTAATTGGATTTATAATGAAGAATGTAGCAAGTTACTACAAGATTTTTTCAAGGGAAAGAGAAAGGAGAAAATATAAATATGGACGAACAAGCAAAACAAGAAGCATTAAGACAGGCTGTATTAGATAAACATACTAAAGTTTGTATCTGTAGAGTAGTATCTAAAGCAGTTATAAAAAAGGCAATAGCCGATGGAGCTAAGTCTTTTGAAGATGTAAAAAAGGCAACTGGTGCTGGAACTGGAAGCTGTAAAGGTATGAGATGTAAACATACTATAGAAGAACTATTAAAAGAATACAAATAATTATTTAAATAGATTATAATGAGATAAAAAGGAGTAAGGAGGGGAATATATGAATCCAGTAGCTATAAATATATTTGGTTTAGATGTTATGTGGTATGGAGTTAT
>Ga0213825_1001719_pt1 | contig 14624 bp, 11 predicted proteins | sample MC6MC0900MG_FD_179896 | JGI IMG/M metagenome (GOLD analysis project Ga0213825, IMG submission 179896) | Enriched soil aggregate microbial communities from Iowa State University, Ames, United States - MC6-MC0900-MG | ecosystem: Environmental > Terrestrial > Soil > Unclassified | place: USA: Iowa... | reverse complement strand
AAGCCATTGAAAAGAAAATTGGCAAGGTTGACCAGTACGATGGAGAGGTGACTGCCGAACAGTTTATCTATGAATTTGAGGGTAAATTCTATAATACGTATCTAGTAAAAGCGTCAACGGTAGAACCTCAGGTAGGGTACTGGCACTATTTCGTTGATGCCTCCAATGGAAACATAGTCGATCAGTATAATGCGGCCCAGGAAGTGACGACGTTTGGTTATGGTGTCTTTAATAACAAGCAAATGTTTGAAGCCCAACTGATTGACGGCGTGTATGGATTAAACGATATCACGCGGGGACTCGGAATCGTCACGAACGATGCGAAAAACGGCAATAAAATGGTCACAAGTCCTAGTAAAATGTTTAACCAAGACGGTGCGGCTGTAGACGCACATGCGAATGCCCAGAAGGTGTATGATTATTTCCTAAAAACCTTTGATCGTAATTCGGTGGATAACAAAGGACAAAAATTGATTTCAGCCGTCCACGTAAATACTAATTGGAATAATGCCTCATGGAACGGCAGACAAATGTCTTATGGTGATGGTGACGGAGTCACTTACCATAACTTCGCAGCTGGATTAGATGTAGCTGCCCACGAAATGGCGCATGGTGTAACACAGAATACAGCGAATTTAGTCTATCGAAATGAATCCGGTGCTCTAAACGAATCGATGTCCGATATATTTGCGGCCATGGTTGACAGAGACGACCATGAATGGCTCATCGGAGAAAAGATCGTAAAAGATGGAAGAAAAGCCTTGCGTTCTATGAGCAACCCAGCTGAAATTGTCGACACCAGAACTGAAAGCGGTTTCTCACCTGATCATTGGAGCAAGCGATATACCGGTACGCTGGATAGTGGCGGCGTTCATATCAACAGCAGTATCAATAACAAAGTTGCCTACCTTATTTCAGAGGGCGGGAAGCATTATGGTGTAACGGTCAAGGGTGTAGGACGTGATGCGACAGAGCAAATCTATTACCGTGCCCTTTCGAAATATTTAACAAGCAGCTCAAATTTTACCATGATGAGACAGGCTGCCATTCAAGCCGCAACAGACTTATATGGCAGTAATTCAGCACAAGTTAAAGCTGTACAAGCTGCGTATACAGCTGTAGGTGTGAATGATTCTACAACTAAAATTGAAATTGAAAACGGTATGACAAAACCTATTTACTCTACTGATGATGCAATTGTTGAGAATCTGTTTGTTGAAACGGCAGTAGACAGTGATCGTGATGGAAAGCGTGACAGAATTTCAATTCAGGTGATGAGACCAAAAACGGAGCCAGGCATTAAAGTTCCTGTTATTTATGAGATCAGCCCATATCGTTCGGGACTCTTAAACGTGCCTGTCTATAATGTTGATGTCGAACTTACACCAGTCTCTGATTCCGGCGGTAAACCATACGGAGGAGCTAAAGGTGAACCCGCTAACCTCGGTTCATATGGAAATTATTATGTTCCTAGAGGCTATGCAGTTATCCTAGCTGAAAGCATTGGGACAGGTAAGTCAGATGGTTGCCCAACAACAGGAGATGAAAATGAGACTCTTGCTGCGAAATCAGTTATCGACTGGCTGAATGGCAGTTCTAAAGCATATACAGCAGAAGGCAAGGAAGTATTTGCTGACTGGTCCACTGGAAATGTTGGAATGACGGGTGTTTCTTATAATGGAACATTGCCAAATGCTGTTGCAACGACTGGAGTTAAAGGATTAAAGACAATTGTGCCAATCTCGGCAATCAGCAGTTGGTATGATTACTACAGAGCAAATGGTGCTGTAGTTGCTCCTGGCGGCTATCAAGGGGAGGACGCAGACAATATGGCGGCAGCGGTATTAACAAGAAAGATGCCGGAAGTTTGTCAGAAAATTATTGATGAATTAACAGCTGGATTGGATCGACAAACTGGCGACTATAGCAGCTTTTGGTCTAAACGTGATTTTGTGAAAGATGCAAAAAATATTAAGTCCAGTGTTTTTGTTGTACATGGTCTCAATGATTGGAATGTAAAGACAAAACATTTCGACCAATGGTGGAAGGCTTTAGAACAAAATAATGTTCCTCGAAAAATGTGGCTTCACCAGGGAGGACACGGAGGTACGTCAGCGAACAATTGGCAGCAAACTCAAAACAAATGGTTTGATTATTGGCTCTATGGCATTGACAACGGGATTATGGACGAACCAGCTGTAGACATTCAACGTGAGGACAAAACCTGGAAAAAACAGTCTAATTGGCCAGAGGCTGCTGCTGTTCCTGTAAAACTTCAGTTGGATTCTGTTCAAGGTAATCCTGCTGGGGTATTAAGCAGCATGCAGCTTCCTGATAAACCTCAAGAAAAGAAAACGATTACCGATGATCCAAAGAAAAAAGCAGATACGTTAATTACAAATCCAGAGCTGGATAATCCTAACCGTCTTGTGTTTATGACACCGACACTTACCGAAGATGTGCGAATCAGTGGCACTCCTATAGTTAGCATTAAAGCAAGCATTGACCGTCCTGTATCTAACTTGACTGCCCTGCTTGTTGATTATAGCGGTACTAAACCAGCAATTGTAACACGAGGTTGGATGGATCCGCAAAACCTAAACAGTGCAGACCGTTCAGAAAGGATTGTTCCTAATCAAGAATATACATTTAAATGGGATATGCAGCCGGATGACTACGTCTTTAAATCTGGCAGCAGGATTGGATTAGTTCTGATTGTCAGCGATTACGATTACACAATTCGACCAACTGCCGGAACGAAAATTACCATTACACCGACTAGCAGCGAATTCATGCTGCCGGTTGTTGGAGGAACTATCAAATAGAATGTAGATTGCTAGGTAAATGAATAAGTTGCTGAATGTTTCTCCATAGCACCCTAGCGATGATGGATATGGAGGAGCCGGATGCAATGATTCTAGTGTTCGGGAATAGTAGGAGGCGCATGAAATTTTTTCATGCGCCTTTCGATTTTAAGGCGTAACCATGGTTATTAGATAAGGAATAGGATGTTCTTTTTTAAGTACAAATACTCACTAAATCTGTAAAAAAATATGCGGTACAAAATAATTGATAGGAATAAAGTTCTTACAGGTATGCTAGTAAACCCAATAATGGTCCCTGTAATGATAGTTTTAATGAAATAATATTATACTTTTTAGAAAATATAGAAAAATGAAGAATTAGTTAGTAAAACGAAGTAAAATGTTCTTAATAAAGGATAAATAGCTAGATTTGCAAGTTTGAATACATATTAAATTAGTTTATACTAAGAATGTAGGTTCTTTATTAAGAAAATTATGAACCTCAATAAGAAAAAATAGATTGTTCCTATCATCGAAATAGTAACTATTTATTTTTTTTAAAGTTGCTATTAAATCTAGCATTACAGAGAGGTGATCTATTGAAATTAAAAAAATAAAAAATTTTGGACCTTACTCGTGGAACAAAGGGATGGCGGAAATATTTATATAAAAGATTTAGGGGAGGAAACAAAGTGACTATTAAGAAAAAATTAGGTTTAGGGTTGGCTTCAGCAGCACTTGGACTATCATTAATTGGCGGGGGTACATATGCATTCTTCAGCGATACAGAAGTAACGCATAATACATTTGCTGCAGGCACATTGGATTTATCTGTTAATCCAGGAGTGATTATTAACATAAATGAAATTAAACCGGGCGATACAATGTTGAGAGAGTTTAATTTAGTCAATAATGGTTCTTTGAAAATAAAGGACATTAAATTAAATACAACTTATAACGTAACTGACGCAAAAGGTAACAATGGTGCGGAAGACTTTGGGAAACATATAAGAGTGAATTTCTTATGGAATTGGGACAAAGAAAATGAGCCTATTTTTGAAACAACGCTTTATGAATTAAAAACAATGGACCCAGACGTTGTGAAAAAGACTGTTTTGGATCCATTCTTTGCAAAAAATGGCGGACTTAAACCGGGAGAAGAAAATAATCTGTGGGTTGAGTTTGAGTTCCTAGATAACGGTCAAGATCAAAACGTGTTCCAAGGGGATGCTCTCAAACTGGATTGGACATTTATCGCTTCTCAAATGGCTGGAGAAGATAAGTAATAAATTGTTAACGGATTTAATGCTTACTCATTGCTAATTGAATAAATTGCTATATTTATTAGGGAGGATTAGATATATGAAAGTTAAAAAGAAAGCAAATAAGAAAGTTATTTCTTCAGCCATGGCTTTAACTGTTGCCTTTGGAGTATTCGCTACAGGCGGTTCCGCAGCAAGTGCACAGGAATCCCTCATTAAGTACAATTCCGAGTATGGAACACCGTCTTTCATGGGAGAAACCTGGGCTCCAAAAACGAAAATAGGGTTAAGCAAGAGAGATATTGCCTTTTCGTATCTTGGAGAGAAAAGCCAGAGTTTTAAACTAAAAGGTGACGTGAAAAAACACTTTAAAGTGACGGAGGAGCAGGCAGACAAAAGTACAGGCACTCACCACTTTAGGTTAATTGAGCAGTATAATGGAATCCCTATTTTTGGATCTGATTCAACACTAGCACTTGATGAGAATGATAATGTTAAGGCCTTTTTTGGTGAAGTGGTCCCAAGTCTTGATGATGCAGACATCAATACTGTGACAGCAATCTCGGATGAAGATGCGATTACAAAAGCAAAAGCAGCTATTGAAAAGAAAATTGGCAAGGTTGAACAGTATGATGGTGAAGCAACTGCAGAACAGTTTATTTATGAATTTGAGGGTAAGTTTTATAATACGTATCTTGTAAAAGCATCGACTGTAGAACCTAAGGTAGGTTATTGGCATTATTTCGTTGATGCCACAAATGGAAATATCGTGGACCACTATAATGCTGCCCAGGAAGTTACAACATTTGGTTATGGTGTCTTCAATAACAAACAGGCCTTCGAAGCACAATTAATTGATGGAGTTTATGGACTCTATGATTCTACTAGAGGAAAAGGCATCATCACTAATAATGCAAAGAATGCAAACAAGCTGGTTACTAGTCCTAGTAAATTGTTTAACCAAGATGGTGCAGCAGTAGATGCTCATGCCAATGCACAAAAGGTCTATGATTATTTCTTCAAAACCTTTGGCCGTAATTCAGTCGATAATAAAGGACAACAATTAATCTCTGCTGTTCACGTAAATACTAACTGGAATAATGCCTCATGGAACGGCAGACAAATGTCGTACGGTGATGGTGATGGAATTGCATATCATAATTTTGCAGGGGGATTAGACGTTGCTGCACATGAAATGGCGCATGGAGTAACCGAGCATACAGCCAACTTAGTATATCGAAATTTATCCGGTGCTTTAAACGAATCAATGTCCGATATATTTGGTGCAATGGTTGATAGAAATGATCAAGAATGGTTAATCGGAGAAACAATCATAAAAGATGGAAGAAAAGCCTTGCGCTCAATGAGTAACCCGGCTGAAATTGTAGACGTCAGAACTGAAAGCGGTTTCTCTCCTGATCATTGGAGCAAGAGATATACAGGAACATTAGACAGTGGCGGCGTTCATATCAATAGTAGTATCAATAACAAAGCTGCCTACCTAATTTCTGAAGGCGGTAAGCATTACGGAGTAACAGTTTCAGGAGTTGGGCGTGAAGCAACAGAGCAAATCTATTACCGTGCCCTATCCAAATATTTAACAGCAAGCTCAGACTTTACCATGATGAGACAAGCAGCGATTCAAGCTGCAACAGACTTATATGGAGCTAGCTCTAAAGAAGTTAAAGCTGTACAACAAGCGTATACAGCTGTAGGTGTTAATTAATTATTCAAAAAAGGGGGGTGTCTCAAACTTAATTATTTGGGGCACCCTCTTATTTCAGGAAAAGAGTTCTGTGAGTACTATGATAATTAAATTTTAAATTGGAGGATTGAAAATTGAAATTAAACAAAAAAATGATTTCTTCTACCTTGGTCCTATCCGTTGCTCTTGGTACGTTTTCTATAGCTGGTTCAGCAGCAAGCGCACAGGAATCAAAGATTCAGTACAGTTCCGAGTATGGTACTCCTTCCTTCATTGGTGAAACGTGGGCACCGAAAACGAAAAAAGGGTTAAGTAAAAGAGACATTGCCTTTTCTTACCTCACTGAGAATAGTCAAAAGTTCAAACTAAAAGGTGACATGAAGAAACATTTTAAAGTTAAAGAAGAAAAGGCGGAAACTGGAACAGGCACGCACCACTTTAGACTTGTAGAACAATATAAGGGAATTCCTATATTCGGTTCAGAATCCACCTTAGCCTTGGATAAAAACGACAATGTTACTTCCTTCTTTGGAGAGGTTGTGCCTAATCTAGATGATAAAAATATTAATACTGAGGCGGCAATTTCCGAAAATGAAGCGATTGAAATTGCTAAAGAAGCGATTGAGAAGAGAATTGGCAAGGTAGACCAATATGATGGTCCAATTAATGCGGAGCAGTTTATCTATGAACATGATGGCATGTTTTATAACACTTATCTAGTGAAAGCGTCTACTAGTAATCCTAAGGTTGGATACTGGCATTATTTCATTGATGCAACAAACGGAAGTATTGTGGATCATTATAATGCCGCTCAAGACATCAATGCATTTGGAGAAGGGGTACTTGGTACAAAACAACTGTTGGATGTTCAACTTATTGATGGATTATATGAACTTAATGGGCTGTCACGAGGCAAGGGAATCATCACGTATGATCAATCAAGCGGCAAAAATGTCCGAGTCACTAGTTTGTCTAAATCATTTCATGACGGAGCTAGTGTAGATGCACATGGCAATGCAATGAAAGTTTATGATTATTTCAAGAATACATTCGGACGTAATTCGGTCGATGATAAAGGGCAGCAATTAATCTCTGCTGTACACGTTGGGGATAAATGGAACAATGCATCATGGAATGGGGTACAAATGTCATATGGGGATGGGGATGGAATAACACGAGCATTTTATTCGGCAGCGTTGGATGTAGCCGCACATGAGATGGCACACGGGGTTACTCAACATACAGCTAATTTAACCTATCGAAATGAATCCGGCGCATTAAATGAGTCTATGTCAGATATATTTGGTGCAATGGTTGATAGAGACGATTGGCTCATTGGCGAAAATGTGGTTGTAAACAAAAGTGAAAAAATTGCGATTCGGTCTATGAGTAATCCAGCTGAAATTGTAGATGTAAGAATGGAAAGTGGTTATTCCCCTGACCATTGGAGTAAGAGATATATCGGTACCTTAGATAGTGGCGGCGTTCATATCAATAGTAGTATTAATAATAAGGCGGCATACCTGATTTCTGATGGAGGCACTCATTATGGTGTAACAGTGCAAGGAGTAGGGAGAGAAGCAACAGAGCAAATCTATTACCGTGCTCTAACTCTTTATTTAACTCAAAGTTCAAACTTTAGTATGATGAGACAGGCAGCCATTCAAGCTGCTACAGACTTATATGGCAGTAATTCGGCAGAAGTAAAAGCTGTAAAAGCCGCTTACACTGCTGTAGGAGTAAATTAATCTTTCAAAAAAGTAAGAGGGTGTCCCTGGAACATTTGGGACATCTTCTTATCTCTTATTCCCGAATGAAATACTATGACTTGGAAGGGAAACCTCTATTACAAATTGATTTTTTGACTAAGGAAAATCACCTACATAGAAAGAATATTTAGTTAATTAAAAGAAAATACAAAAAATTGAGATAAATAGAGTAATTTCAAGAAAACGAATGAAAATCGTTATTTATAAAGAACATATGGCTAAATTTGAAATTTTCCAAAAGTATTCTGATGAAATAAACTAAGTTTAATAGTTCTTTATAATAATTGTAACAAATAGAAAAAGAATGAAACCCGTGAAGGAGGGGTTCCGATACGATACGGACGATTAGGGTCATTTTGGAGCAGAAATAAATTAATTTGGATATTTGTTAAGCTTTTAGCGTTATTCTATTTATTCTTGTGGGCATTTGTTCCTATTACTGGTCAAACGAGTGCATATTTTAATGATACTAGTAACGTCACTCAAGTGATCCAAGCAGGAATATGGGAGAATATAGAAGATACCGGTTGTTCAGAAAATCACGGTCATGAAGATTGCAGTAAATTAAAAATAAAAGGTGTAAGCTTCGACGGCTCCAATATTCATGCAACTATTAAAAACACCGGGGTAAGTATGCAGACGAATGGAAGATATGAGATTTACTTTAGCGAAAGAGGAAACCCGAAAAATGGAAATAAGATATCAGAAACACTAACTTTTAAGCCGATTTTAAAAGATCAGGAACAAGATTTAGTTTTTACACCAGCCAAAAGTGGATATTATATGTTTAAGATTTTTGATGAAGATCATCCAGGTAAGGGTGTACATGAACTCTGGAGTGGGAAAATTGAAGTCAATTTTAAAGCTAAGGAAAACGCATCAAGCGATACGCCAGATAATGATCGCTCTGAAAAACAGGAAGAAGCAAACATTTCTAATGAAATAGGAAATGACTCTAGTAAATCTTTTATTGAGAAATCAGAAGAGAATATAGATAAAGGAGAAAATATAAAATAGAAATCATCGGAAACAATATCAGTCGGAATCATTGGTGAAATCCTCATAATAAGTAATAATCAGGCGGTGAAAAAGTTTGAAAAAAACTGTAAAAATAATTAGCAACATTATTACAATAGTATTATTTTTAAATTTAATCTTAATGGCATTTCTTGTCGTCTCATCAAAAGCGTCTAAAGGTGAGGCAAAGATTTTTGGGTATCAGCTAAAAACCGTCTTATCGGGATCAATGGAACCGACCTTTCTAACAGGTTCTATTATTGGGGTAAAACCACTAAGCTCGGAAGAGAGAAATACACTTAAAAAAGATGATGTGATTACATTCAAATCAAATGAGGAAATCCTAGTCACTCATAGGATTATTGGAGTTACTAAAAGTGGGCAAAATGTTTTGTATGAAACCCAAGGTGACAACAACGATGCTCCAGATAATGATCTTGTCCTATCTGAAAATGTAGTTGCTATTTATTCTGGGTTTACTCTTCCTTATATTGGATACTTTATAAATTTTGCACAATCAAGAGAAGGTTCTGCTATTTTGCTCATTGGTCCAGGCCTTTTGCTGCTAGGTTATGCAGCATTTGTCATCTACCGAGGATTTAGAGAGATTGATAAAAAAATTAAAAATATAGAAGACAAAGAGGATGCAGTATAATTGAGATAAATATCACACTTTACCTTCATTCCTTAAGGGACTAGGCCATTATGAGAATAAAGAATAAAGAGGATTCAAGTGTGGAGGAAGAAGTATATAAGCGGTGTTATGAGGTGCACTAAAATTTAGTGCGCCTTTTTGGATATAAAAATGGGATACTCCCATGAAATACTTGAAAAGTATCCCATTTAATAGATAGATAAATGCTATTTTATCTTCTTTCCTTTCTATTTACTTGTCGATTCTTTTTCGGATGCTTTTTGCAAAATTGTTTCGAATGTGTTTTTTAAATCATTATCCTTTACCTTAATATTTGAATTCTTTAGTGCCTTACTAATGATTTCACTTGGGTCTGCATGGTCTAATACATATTTCTTTTCAAGATCTTTTCTAAGCTTTTCAAAGGACTCTTTTTCTTTTTTGTCTGTTAATTGAATAATATGCCATCCATGAACGGTTTCCACTGGATCACTAATTTCGTTAACCTTGAGTTTGTAGGCAGCATCTTCAAATTTGGGAACCATTTCTCCTGCTTTGAACCAACCTAAGTCACCGCCCCATATAGCAGTTGGTTCGTCATTTGAGTATTCTTGAGCTAGCTTTTCAAATGACCCGCCGTTATCAAGTTTCGTTTTAACTTCTTTCGCTGTCGCCTCATCAAGGACTAAAATATGTCTGGCTCTAATTTCAGGCTGCCAAGTTTCGTAGTAAGTTTTTAAGTCTTTATCCGTTACTTTTAAGTCCTTCTTAGCTGCTTTCTCCATAAGGAGACTCAATTTAATTCCTTTTTTATAGTTTTCAAATGTTTTATATTGACTTTGTTGAATGGCTTGGTCGAACTGCTCACCCATTTTTTCTTTATCTTTATTAATTGCTTCATCTACTTCTTCGTCACTTACTTTAAATTCTTTAGAGAGAATCTTTGTTAAAAGAATAGATTGAAGTGCTTCTCCTACTTGATCACCATAATTTGCTTTTAATTCAGAGAATAAATCATCTTCTGTAATAGTCCCAACTTTTGTTTCTGCAATAATTTTTCCAGTTGTGGTACTACTGCAGCCGGAAAAGATTATGAAACTAGCAGCAATTGATAAAACAAGAATCGGTTTCTTCATTAATAAACCACCTCTCTATAGTTTATTCTAGTTAACTTCTATGTACATAACTACTGTATCATAAAACGAACGATTATAAAATCAATGTTTATAAAATTTGAAATTTTCTATCAAATATTATCGCATGCTACTTAAAATGAGAAACATGTATACCGGATAGTATGTTTAAATTTGCAGTTTTTTCATGAAAAAGTTGAAAGAATAAAGTGCATCCTAGAATTTAATGTTAAACATTTTCAGAATCCTAGGAGATGTTTATCTTGTCAAAAAAGTAGATAAAGAATAAACTCAAATAATATAAATAGGGATTTCTTTTCATTCGGGAGTGGGAATACTTTGGAAAATACTTGTGAAAAAAATGTAGTATTTATCGGATTTATGGGTGCAGGAAAAACAACAATAGGTAAACTTCTAGCAGAAAAACTTAATCGAGAATATATTGATGTGGATGAAGAAATTGAAAAAGAATATAAACTTACCGTTACTGCAATCTTTGAAAAATTTGGTGAGCAAGCATTTAGGGAAAAAGAAAGAAACTTAATTACGAGTATTTGTAAACAAAAAGGGGTGGTTATTTCTGTGGGTGGTGGTGCTTTTTTACAGCAAGAAATCAGACAGCTGTGTTTAGATACCTCCATTGTCATATTTCTTGATTTATCCTTTGAGGGATGGAAGGATCGAATAGATCTAATCATTGATAGCCGCCCTGTATTACAAGGAAAGTCAATTGAGGAAATGAAACATCTCTTTAATAATAGACAGGGAATTTATGCCAATCATCACTTAAAAATTGCAACTGATAACAAAGATGCAGAAGTTTTAGCGAACGAGATTGTAAGTAAACTAAGAGTGGATTTTGACATTATGGTGAAATCAAGAAGTGAGGCCACCAATGAAAAAGACTATTAGTGTTAGAGGTCTGACAATTGGAGAAGGGGCACCAAAAATCTGTGTGTCCATGGTAGGAAAAAACTTATTGGAATTAAAGGAAGAAGCCACGTTTTTAAAAACGATAGATTTAGATATCGTTGAGTGGCGGGTTGATTTTTTCGAACATGTAGAAGTAATTGAGAAAGTGAAGCAGGCATTTGGTGAAATCCGAACTATTCTCGCTGACACACCGCTTATCTTTACATTTCGCAGTGCTAAAGAAGGGGGCGAAAAGGAATTAAACCCTTGCTATTATTTTGACTTAAACAGGGCAATTGCCGAAACCGGCCTTGTGGACCTCATTGATATTGAATTATTTAATAATGAAAGTGATATTACAGAATTCATTAATGCCGCCCACAAAAACAACGTATTCGTCATCATTTCTAATCATGATTTTAACAGAACACCTTCAAAGGAAGAAATTGTGTCACGATTAAGGAAAGCACAGGAACTGGGAGGCGATTTACCAAAAATTGCCGTCATGCCGACTTGTGCCGCTGATGTCCTGACATTAATGGATGCAACCAATACTATGTATGAACACTATGCAGATCGCCCGATTATTACGATGTCTATGAGCGGCAGAGGGGTTGTCAGCAGGATAGCTGGTGAGGTCTTTGGCTCAGCTCTCACGTTTGGAGCGGCAAAGCAAGCATCTGCCCCGGGTCAAATTGATGTGACAGAATTACGGAGGACAATCAACCTTTTACATTCAAATTTATAAACCAAAAAGCACTCGGATGAGTGCTTTTTTGCATTTATAAATATGACATTTGTCACATCAACTTATTCTTCCAGTCACTATAAGAGCAAATAAAAATGGAATATGATTACATCAGAAAAACGAAAAAAGGGAGTTGGAAACATGTTACTAGAAGTGAACAATCTAATTAAACGATATGGAGATTTCCTCGCATTAGATCATATAACATTTGCGATAAATGAAGGTGAAATTTTTGGTTTATTGGGACCAAATGGAGCTGGAAAGACAACGACCATCAGCATTATTTCAAGCCTTACCCGATATGATGGCGGTGAGGTAAAGTTTCTTGGAAAAGAGATCAAGCGCCATGAAATGGAAGTAAAGCGGGAGCTTGGAGTAGTTCCCCAAGAAATCGCCATATTTGAAGACTTAACCGCTTATGAAAATCTGGATTACTTCGGACGGCTTTATGGACTTAGAGGGAACCTTTTAAAGGAAAGAATCGACGAGGCACTCCGATTTACAGGGCTTACCGATAGACAGAAGGATCGACCAAAGGGATTCTCAGGCGGGATGAAACGAAGACTAAATATTGCCTGTGCCATATTACATCATCCAAAGCTCATTATTATGGATGAACCAACAGTGGGAATCGATCCGCAATCAAGGAATCATATTTTACAATCAATCAAAGAATTGAACAAAATGGGTTCGACGATTATCTATACCTCCCATTACATGGAAGAGGTTGAAGAAATATGTACGCGAGTGGCCATCGTTAATCATGGCAGGGTCATTGCTCAAGGGACGAAGGATGAACTTACCGCGCTCGTTTCCACCGAGGAAAAATTACTCGTCGAATTATCTTCATTCAATTATACAATTATTGAGCAGATAAAATCGATCTCAAGCATTCGCGAATGCAGCATCAAAGGAACCAGTTTAGAAGTGATCGGGAAAAAGGGAGAACATAACGTCAGTCGCGTGATCAACCTTTTGACAGAAGTTGGAATAGACATCCTGTCCTTGAATGTAGAAAAACCAAGCTTAGAATCAGTTTTCCTAACACTTACAGGCAGATCACTAAGAGATTAAGAGAAGGAAGTGGAGAATTTCAATGAAATTTTTATCCATTGCTTACTATACGTTTATCCGTAATGTAAGAGATGCTAAAGCAATGCTTGCGTTTATTTTACTGTCTATTCTTATGATTCTTATTCTGGGGAAGGCGCTGGATAGTGCCTATACGCCAAAGAAAATTGAGCCAATGAATGTGTTACCTCAGTTTAGAACTAATTAATTATCAGGATATTGCTTATCAACCATTCTTAATCTTATTAGTGATTATCGCTGTTAATATTTTTAAAGAAAGATATTACGATTCTGTTTATCTAACCATCGTAACGCTGTTGCTGACATGTGCAGCCGTTACGATGGATTTACATTTTTCTATCCTTTTCGCTCTATGCAGCTATGACTTTATTTTAAAAAGAATGTATGTTGGATTGGGTGTAACGGCTGCCTGTATGATCTATTTACTTAGATCAAGCGATTTGCTTCTAACCAGCCTGCTAATCTCGATTAAGGCTAGATTTATCGGCTCGTGAATTAGAGATACTTGAGCTGATTGCTGAGGGTTTATCAAACAAAGAAATTGCCGAACGAGTTTATTTAAGTGAAGGAACAATCCGAAATTATACAACAGGACTACTTGAAAAATTGAAGTTACGGGATCGGACGCAGCTGGCGATATTTTATTTGAAGAATTTTTAATAGTATCAAACGAAAGTTCTTGCAAAAGCAGGAGCTTTTATTATTATGCATAAATAATGAATAATAGTATAAAGAAAAATGTAAGCGTTTTCATATTAAAAGGTGGTTATTTTCAGTTTAAATGAAAAATTAAGTCATTTAATTATTGAATAATTATATATATGTATGTATAATAATTCATTATATAAGGAACCTGGGAGTTGAAGAAATGAAAGCTGCGATTGTCGGTGGTACTGGTTACGGTTCAATCGAACTGATTCGGTTGATAAAAAAACATTCTTTCCTGGAGGTTGGTACAGTTGTTTCCAATTCCCAATCAGGTGTTAATATTGGCGATGTTTATCCGCATCTCTCAAACATTATTGCACAGCCTCTTGAAACTTTCGACGCGGATAGATTGGTTGAAAATAATGACATTGTGTTTTTAGCTACACCCTCTGGTGTGAGCTCAAGGCTAATTCCAACCCTATTGAATAAAGGTATAAAATGTATAGATTTATCGGGAGATTTTCGATTGAGATCTTCAGAAGCATATGAATCATGGTATAAACATTCACCTTCAGCTGAGGATTATTTAAAGCAATCAACATATGGTTTAAGTGAAATTTATGCAGAGAAAATTAAATCGTCAAATCTAATAGCCAATCCGGGGTGCTATCCTACTGCAACGACACTCGGTTTAATCCCAATGATAAAAACTGGTTTTGTAGATGAACGATCAATCATTATTGATGCAAAATCTGGTTTAACTGGTGCAGGGAGAGGTCTCACCTTAACATCTCATTATGCAGAAATTAATGAAAATGTAAGAGCCTATAAACTGGGAGAGCATCAACATATTCCTGAAATCGAACAAGTCCTTCAAGATGAATCAGGGAAACAGATTAC
>Ga0213825_1001713_pt1 | contig 14654 bp, 9 predicted proteins | sample MC6MC0900MG_FD_179896 | JGI IMG/M metagenome (GOLD analysis project Ga0213825, IMG submission 179896) | Enriched soil aggregate microbial communities from Iowa State University, Ames, United States - MC6-MC0900-MG | ecosystem: Environmental > Terrestrial > Soil > Unclassified | place: USA: Iowa... | reverse complement strand
ATCTTGGCTTCCTTCAATTTCGCCCAGGGCACCAGGCTGTCATCCAGGTTCACCCCAAGCACCGGCGCCCCGTGCAGCATCTCTTCGGCCCAGATCTTCGAGCCCAGCGGCCGCGAGCGCGAGTGGCCCATCTTGGCCCTGATGTAGCTGGTCAGCACCACGCGCGGGTCGTCGAAGTTCTCGAAGCACAGTGCGTCCTGCTTCCACACATCCAGCAGGTCCTGCAGCACCGCACGGAACAACTCGTCCTTGGTGCTGAAGTAATAGTGCAAGTTGGAGCGTGGCAATTCGGCCTGCTCGGCGATGTCCCCCATGGAGGTGGCGCCGTAGCCTTTCTCGGCAAACACCTTTTCCGCCGCCTGCAAGATTTTCTCGATATTGCGTCGGCGAATTTCGATCTTGTGATTGGCCATCAGGCTTGGGCCGCCCACACCGCCAAGCCACCGGTCAACCGGCCGTCACTGAACTCGATATTGTCGATTTGCCGGTCAGTACCGCGAATGCCCATGTGTGCTCCGTGCCGAAGGGGTTTGGCCTAGTCTACTCCGCTCGTTTCACACTTTTATATCAGGCGGCCTGAAACAACCGGGTAATCACGGGCTGATGGCGGTGGCGCGCCTGCCAGATATCGTAATCAGCCTGAATGGCCAACCATAGGCGGGCGGTACTGATACCCGCCATCTCCAGGCGTACAGCCAGGTCCGGAGACATTGCCGCGCGGCCATGCAGTACCCGCGAAAGCGCTTCGCGGGAAAACCCAAGGTGCGACGCGAAGGCTTTTACCGTCAGGCCAAGCGCTGGCAAAACATCTTCGCGCAAGGTTTCGCCAGGATGTGGCGGATTGTGCAAAGTCATGAACAGCTCTCCGAACTAGGTGTACGCACCTAGTGTGACCCTACACATCACACTCATACAGACAATATATGTGACGCAATGCGTCACAATTGACGGAGTACCAAGCCTATCGCGCACCTTGTGGGAGCGGGTTCACCCGCGAACACCGGCGAAGCCGGTGCCATGCTGCGCGTTGTATTCTTCGCGGGTAAACCCGCTCCCACAGGGATCTCACGCGATTCTAGATATTGAGCAAGGCAGTTGCTACGTTCATCCGCTACCCGCACCTCGCCCGGTCGCGCACCGGGCACTGTGCGCGATGAAGATTGAGTGCGGTGTTGATGATGCCGATATGGCTGAACGCCTGGGGGAAGTTGCCGAGCATGCGCTGGCCGGCCGGGTCGTATTGTTCGGCCAGCAGGCCAAGGTCGTTGGTCAGGCCGGTCAGGTGCTGGTACAGCGCTTCGGCTTCAGCCTGGCGGCCCAGCAAAACATAAACGTCTGCCAGCCAGAACGAACACACCAGGAAGGTGCCCTCCCCCGGCGTCAGGCCATCGCTGCAACTGTCACTGTCGTAGCGCATCAGCAGGCCGTTCTTCAGCAGGCGCCGTTCGACCTGCTCCAGCGTGCGTAAAAAGCGGGGGTCATCCACCGGCAGGAAGCCGGTCAGGGCAACTTGCAACAGGCTGGCGTCCATTTCGGTAGAGCCATACGCCTGGACGAAGAACTGGCCGCTGGGGTCCAGGCCTTGCTCGCAGACTTCGCGGTGAATCTCGTCGGCCACCTGGCGGTAATGCTGCCCGCGCTCGCGGCCTTCTTCAGTGGTGTCGGCCAACCCCGCAGCACGGTCGAAGGCGACCCAGGCCATCACCTTGGAGTGGACGAACTGCTGCCGGCCGCCGCGCACTTCCCAGATGCCTTCGTCCGGCTCGCGCCAGATGCCTTCGAGGTAAGGCATGATCAGGCGGGAGATGGCGGCGCTGCGCGGGTGGCGCGGCAGGCCGCCCTTGATCGCCTGGGACATGGCATCGGCCAGTTCGCCATAGATGTCCAGCTGCATCTGCTGCGATGCGGCATTGCCTACCCGCACGGGTTGCGAATGCTCGTAACCGGCCAGCCACGGCAAGGTGTATTCCTGCAGGTCGCGCTCGCCCGCCAGGCCATACATGATCTGCATTTGCTCGGGGTTGCCGGCTACCGAGCGCAGCAGCCATTCGCGCCAGGCCTGGGCCTCGTCGAAGTAGCCGAGGTTCATGAACGCCAGCAAGGTCATGGTGGCGTCGCGCAGCCAGCAGAAGCGGTAGTCCCAGTTGCGCTCCCCGCCCACACGCTCGGGCAGCGAGGTGGTGACGGCGGCGACGATGCCGCCAGTGGGGGCGTAGGTCATGGCCTTGAGGGTGAGCAACGAGCGGCGCACCAGCGGGGTATAGGGGCCTACCTGCGGGCACCGGGCAGCGAAGGCCTGCCATTGCTGGAGGGTTTGCTGCAGCGCAGCCTCGACATCGCAATCGGGCTGCACAGGCAGGTGCGAGGGTTGGTGGCGCATGCTGAACACATGGCGCTCCCCCGCACAGACGCGAAAACGTGCAACGGTGTGGTGGTCACGGGCGTGCGAGGGGACCGTGCTGCACAGGATCAGGCGGTCGGGGCCGGCCACAGCGCTCAGGGTCAGGGGGTCGAGCTTTTCTACCCAAGGCACGCTGCGCCCGTAGTCGAAACGCAGGACCAGGTCCATCTCGAAGTTGATTTCGCCAGCCAGGCCTTCGACGATGCGCACCACCGAGTTGACCTCGCCCAGGGGCATCAGGTCGAGCACCCGTGCCCGGCCAGAGGCGGTGACCCAGGTGGTTTCAAGTACCAGGGTGTCCTCCAGGTATTGCCGGCTGGTGTGCTCGACCGGGTCGCAGGGGGCCAGGCGCCAGCGGCCGTTTTCTTCATTGCCCAGCAGGGCCGCAAACACGGCGGGGGCGTCGAAGCGTGGCAGGCACAGCCAGTCAATGGAGCCATCGCGGCTGACCAGGGCGGCGCTGCGGCAATTGCCCAGCAAGGCGTAGTCTTCGATGTGGGCAGGCATTAGGTCTCCTTGATGTGATTGCCTGTGCCGGCCCTTTAGCCGCGAAAGGGCCGGCACAGGCTTTACAAAAGTCTCACCCCAAGCGGTGCCACTCGCGCTTGTCGCGGGTCAGCAATTCATTGCCGGCTTCCGGCCCGTCTTCACCAGCCGGGTACTCATGCACCTCGCTGGCCTGCGCCCACGCATCCAGAAACGGCTGCACCGCCCGCCAGCCGTTCTCGATGTTGTCGGCCCGCTGGAACAGGGTCTGGTCACCGGTCAGGCAGTCGTAGATCAGCGTCTCGTAGCCGGTCGCCGGGGTCATCTTGAAGAAGTCCTTGTAGGCAAAGCCCATCTCGACGTTCTCCATCACCAGCTCCGGGCCGGGCCGTTTGGCCTGCAGGTCGAACCACATGCCTTCGTTGGGCTGAATCTGGATTTTCAGGTAGTTGGGCTTGGGCCGCTCCAGCTCCGACTCGCGGAACTGCGCATAGGGCGCGGGCTTGAAGCAAATGGCAATTTCGGTGTCGCGCACGCTCATGCGCTTGCCGGTGCGCAAGTAGAACGGCACGCCAGCCCAACGCCAGTTGTCGATCATCACCTTAAGCGCCACGTAGGTTTCGGTCTGGCTGTCAGGCGCCACGTTGGCCTCCTGGCGGTAGCCGGGCAGCTGCTTGCGCCCCTGCTTGCCGGCACTGTACTGGCCGCGCACCGAGTTTTTCAGGGCCATTTTCGCCGACCATGGGCGAATGGCACCGACCACCTTGGCCTTTTCGCCGCGCACCGCGTCGGCGCCGAACGCGGCCGGTGGCTCCATGGCCACCATTGCCAGCAACTGGAACAGGTGGTTGGGAACCATGTCGCGCAGGGCCCCGGTGCTGTCGTAGAACGCACCACGGGTTTCGACGCCGACCGTTTCCGCAGCGGTGATCTGCACGTGGTCGATGTAGTGGTTGTTCCAGAACGATTCGAACAGGCCGTTGGAGAAGCGGCTGACCAGAATGTTCTGCACCGTCTCTTTGCCCAGGTAATGGTCGATGCGGTAGATCTGCCGTTCGCCCATCACTTTCAACAGGCAGGCGTTGAGCGCCTCGGCGCTGGCCAGGTCGGTGCCGAATGGCTTCTCGACCACGACGCGGCGGAAGCCGCCGCCAGACTCGTCGAGCAAGCCAGCCTGCCCCAGGCGCTGCGCCACCTCGGGGAAGAAGCGCGGCGAGGTGGCCAGGTAGAAGATGGCATTGCCGTGGCTGGTTTTGTCGATGCGCTTGGCCAGGGCCTGGTAAGTGGCCGGGTCGAGGAAATCGCCCGTCTGGTAATCCAGGCGCTTGGCCAGGCGTGCCCAGAGCTTTTCGTCCAGGCACTTGGCGCTGCCCTCGCCGCCTTTGTCACGCTCGAGCATGAACGCATGCAGGCGCGCGGCGAAATCCTCGGCGCTGGCCGGGTTGTGGTCGACGCCGACGATGCGCAGGTTGGGGTCCAGCAAACCGTCGCGGCTGAGGTTGTACAGCGCCGGCATCAGCAGGCGCTTGACCAGGTCGCCATTGGCGCCAAACAGGAACAGGGTACAAGGGGGGGCGGCTGGAATGGTCTGTTTGGTCATTCGCCTTTCTTCTCGACGTGGCCACCGAAGCCCAGGCGCATGGCCGAAAGGACCTTGTCACCATAAGTGCCCTGCTGCTGGCGCGAGCGGAAGCGCGCAAACAGTGCGCTGGACAGCACCGGCACCGGCACCGCCTGCTCGACGGCGGCATCGATGGTCCAGCGGCCTTCGCCACTGTCGGATACCGAGCCACTGAACTGCGACAGCTGCGGGTCGGCCACCAAGGCATCGGCGGTGAGGTCGAGCAGCCATGAGGTCACCACGCTGCCACGCCGCCACACTTCGGCGATCTCGGCCACGTTCAGGTCAAAGCGCTGGTCTTGCGGCAGCTCGTTGCCGCCTTTGCTGCGCAGGAGGTCGAAGCCTTCGGCATAGGCCTGCATCAGGCCGTACTCGATACCGTTATGCACCATTTTCACGTAGTGCCCGGCGCCCGGTGGGCCAGCGTGGATATAGCCATGCTCGGCGCGCTGGTGCTCGCCGCTGCGGCCATGCGTGCGCGGGATGTCACCCACGCCCGGGGCCAGCGCCTTGAACAGTGGCTCCAGGCGCTCGAACACGTCCTTTTCGCCGCCGATCATCATGCAGTAGCCACGGTCCAGGCCCCATACGCCGCCAGAAGTGCCGACGTCCAGGTAATGCAGGCCGCGTTTTGCCAGCTCGGCAGCGCGGCGCATGTCGTCCTTGTAGAAGGTATTGCCGCCGTCGATGATCGCATCGCCCGGCTCCAGCAGCTCGGCCAGCTGCGCGATGGTCTGCTCGGTGGGCTCGCCGGCCGGCAGCATTACCCACACTGCGCGCGGCGCTTTCAGCTTTTGTACCAACGCACCGAGGTCGTGCGCGCCTTGCGCGCCCTCGCCCTCCAGCCCGGTAATGGCCTCGCGGTTGCGGTCGTGCACCACGGTGCGGTGGCCGGCGCGCATCAGGCGCCTTGCGATATTGCCGCCCATGCGGCCCAGCCCGACGATTCCCAATTGCATGAGCCGATGCTCCCTTACGAAATGGATGACAACACAGTCCAGCGTTTCAGATTAGTCCAGCATGCCGCCCGAGGGTTCAGCGACGAACGGCAAGACCACGATAAACAAAAAAGTTCCCACCAACTGCAAAAGAATTCAGAATGCGCCCCGCGTGAAGCGTCTACGCTTTGACTTGTCACCAGCCAAAACCGCGAGGTGTGCTCATGGGTACCTTGATGCCTGCAACCCCAACCCAGACCCTCTATGTCTCCGTGCGCCGTGATGAGCTGCGTAAACTGAAAGACGAACGTGACCAGCTGCGCCAACAGGTCGCCCAGTTGAACCTGCTGCTGGCGCAACAGCGCGCTGGCGACAAGGCTACAAGCCTCTAGTTTTTCTCCCTCTTGTGGGGGCTGCCTGGCTCCCACTCGCCGCTTTCAAAGCTACCCATTCAACTTGTTGCGCACCATCAAGGTGCGTTACCGGTGGCGAGCCACATTTTGGCCCACCCCTCAACCACCCCGCACCACCGTCGCCCAAACCATTTCACAACCGGTCACAAACGCCAACGTTTGCGTCTATTGCGCACATAACAATAGTGACCAGTGGGTCACCTTTTTATCACTTTCTCTCCTACACTCGGTTTTCGGCCCGCCAATTGCTCAGTGGAAGAGTGACCCAAAAAAAGTCGAACTTTCAGGAAACCCGGCGGGTCATCAACATAAGCAGGCCAGACGCATCGGGCTATCCCGATCCTGAGCCCGCACACCCCAAACAGTCCAATCGCCTTCGGCCGGAATGCCGATCGCGCTGTGCCTGCGCGCACGACCCTGGGGCATGGAACGCACTAAGCAGTTTCGAATTAGAGAGAACCAACACGAAATATCTTCACGGGTGCCAGCACCCGGCCAAGCATAGGGACGGAGAGAAGTATGATCAGTGCCGCTGTCGAGCCTCACGTAGATTCATTCAAACCGGACAACCGCGAGCCGCTCACCCCGGATTTCGCCACGACAGGCAAGGCACCCGGCGCCCAGCGCCAGCACAACCCGAACATGCGCAAGATTCTGTTCGTCACCTCGGAAATCGCAGACCTGGTAAAGACCGGAGGCCTGGGCGACGTGTCCGCCGCCCTGCCCCGTGCCCTGGCCCACCTGCACGATGTACGGGTGCTGATCCCTGGCTACCGCCAGGTAATGGAAAGCGACAACCCGATCCATATCGTCGGTGAACTGGGCGGTCACGCGGCCCTGCCGCCCTGCAAGATCGGGCGCATGGACATGGCTGACGGCCTGGTCATCTATGTATTGATCTGCCCCGAGCTGTACCAGCGCGACGGCACACCCTATGGTGCCAACAACGGCCGCGACTGGCCCGACAACCACATCCGCTTCGCCCGCCTGGGCCTGGCGGCTGCCGAAATCGCGGCTGGCGAAGGCAAGATCCACTGGAAACCGGAAGTGGTTCACGCGCATGACTGGCCCGCTGGCCTGGCGCCTGCCTACATGCATTGGCGCGGGTTGAACACGCCTACCCTGTTCACCATTCACAACCTGGCGTACCAGGGGGTGTACAGCCGTGGTTGCAGCCCGGAGCTGGCAATTCCCGACCACGCCATGCAGCAGGAAGGCATGGAGTTCTACGGCAAGCTGTCGTTCCTCAAGGCTGGCCTGGCTTACTCCAGCCACATCACCACCGTCAGCGCCACCTATGCCCGGGAAATCACCACCCCGGAATTCGGCTGCGGCCTGGACGGCTTCCTCGCCAGCAAAGCCCAGCAAGGCCTGCTCGGCGGTATCCCCAACGGTATCGACGAAAGCTGGGACTCGGCCACCGACAAGCACCTGCAGCACAACTTCAGCATCAACGACTGGGAAGGCAAGGCGCGCAACACTCAGGAGGTACGCGCTCTGTTCGGTCTGCAGGATTCTGACGGCCCGCTGTTCGCCGTGGTATCACGGTTGGTGTACCAGAAGGGCCTGGACCTGACCTTGGGCGTGGCCGACTACATCGTCGAACAAGGCGGGCAGATTGCGATCATCGGCCGTGGCGAGCCGGAAGAAGAACAGGCCATGCGCGAGCTGGCGCTGCGCCACCCCGGCCGCATCGGCGTGCGCATCGGTTTCAACGAAACCGACGCCCGGCGCATGTTCGCCGGCAGCGACTTCTTGCTGATGCCGTCGCGCTACGAGCCCTGCGGCCTCAGCCAGATGTACGCGCAACGCTTCGGCTCGCTGCCGGTAGCGCGCAACACTGGCGGCCTGGCCGACACCATCGAGTGCGGCGTCACGGGCTTCCTGTTCAACGAGTCGACGGTGGAGAGCTACCGCGAGGCACTCAGCCGTGCCTTCTATGTATACGGCAAGAAGGACCTGCTGAACGCCATGCGCTGCCTGTCGATGACCCAGCCATTCAACTGGTGCCAGGCGGTGGAACCCTACGCCCGCCTCTACGAGGACCTGGTCAAGCAGGCACAACTGAGCCACTACTGAGCGGGGGCTGGAAGATGCACAGGCATGGCGCACACTTACTGGACGCCACGTCGGCGCGCTTCGCCCTCTGGGCACCCGATGCGCGCAGCGTGAGCGTAGAACTGGAGCAACAGCCGGCCATCGAGCTGCTGCCCGACGACGATGGCTGGTACACCGGTGTGGCTCCGTGCCAGGCCGGTGACCGGTACCACTACCTTATCGACGGTGAGCTGCAAGTGGCCGACCCGGCCTCCCGCTACCAGCCTGAGGGCGTAAAAGGCCCGAGCCAGGTGGTGGATGTGGCCGGTTACCAGTGGCAACACCCTTGGCAAGGCCGCCCTTGGCACGAAGCAGTGATCCAGGAGCTGCATGTCGGTTTGCTTGATGGCTACGCCGGGGTTGCCAGGCAGCTGCCGCGCCTGGCCGAGCTGGGCATCAGTGCCATCGAGCTGATGCCGCTGGGGCAGTTCCCGGGCGAGCGCAACTGGGGCTACGACGGCGTGCTGCCCTACGCGCCACAAAACACCTACGGCAGCCCCGAGCAGTTGTGCGCACTGGTCGACCAGGCCCACGGCCAAGGGCTGATGGTGCTGGTGGATGTGGTGTACAACCACTTCGGCCCCGACGGCAATTACCTGCACCAGTACGCCAGCCCGTTCTTCCGCGAAGACCGGCAGACACCCTGGGGCGCGGCCATCGATTTCCGCCGCCCGCAGGTGCGCGAATACTTCATCCAGAACGCGCTGATGTGGCTGTGCGACTACCGCTGCGACGGCCTGCGCCTGGATGCCGTGCATGCCATCGACCAGCCCGATTTCCTGATCGAGCTGGCCCAGCGGGTGCGCGCCGCCGTAGAGCCGGGCCGGCATGTGTGGCTGGTGCTGGAGAATGAGCACAACCAGGCCGGCCTGCTGGAACAGGGCTTTGACGCCCAGTGGAACGACGACGGCCACAATGCCCTGCATGTACTGCTGACCGGCGAAACCGAAGGCTACTACGCCGACTACCAAAAGCGCCCCATCGACCAGCTTGCACGCTGCCTTTCTGAAGGCTTCGTGTTCCAGGGCCAGGCAAACCGCCACGGCACGCCCCGCGGTGAACCCAGCGGGCACCTGGAGCCCAGCGCCTTTGTGTTGTTCTTGCAGAACCACGACCAGGTCGGCAACCGCGCGCTTGGCGAACGCCTGACCCGCCTGTGCCCGCCGCCAGCCCTGCGTGCGGCCACCGGCCTGCTGCTATTGGCCCCCATGATTCCGCTGCTGTTCATGGGCGACGACGACGGCAGCTGCCGGCCGTTCCTGTTCTTTACCGACTTCCATGACGAATTGGCCGACGCGGTGCGCGAAGGCCGCCGTGGTGAGTTCGCCCACTTCACTGCTTTCGCCGACCCCGAGCAGCGTGAGCATATTCCCGACCCCAACGCCCAGCAGACCTTCGAGTCTTCACGCCCGCAAAACAAGGAGGTGATCGCCGGCTGGCACGGCCTGTATCAGCAACTGCTGGCCCTGCGCCGCCGCCACGTCATCCCGCACCTGCCCGGTAGCCGTTCACTGGGCGCCGAGGTGCACGGCGACAAAGCGCTGACCGCTCGCTGGCGGCTGGGCAATGGCAATACCCTGCGCATCGACCTGAACCTGGCGCCAACTGCGCAGGCGGTCGAACTGCCCGCTGCCGCCACCCGGCTGTTCGACACCAGCGATACCCAACACCCTGATAGTCAACTGGCCGCGTACAGCTGCGTGGTCAGCCTGCTTCCCCCTGCCCAGGAGCGCCCATGAGCGAAACCGCCCTGCACCGCTTGGCAAACCGCGTCGGGTTGAGCCGCGACTGGATCGACGCTAATGCCCGGCCCCAGCGCGTCAGTGACGAGGTGCTGCGCACCATTCTCGAAGGCTTGGGCCACGCTGCCGCTGACGACGACGCCATCGCCATCAGCCTGCGCACGGTTGAAGCGGCCGAAGACAGCGAACACCTGCCGCCCCTGCTGACCGCAGACCTGGGCAAGCCTTTGGCGCTGGCGCGTTACTTCAGCGCCGCCAGCGTCGCCCACTGCACCCTGGAAGACCACGCCTCACTCACCCTGAAACTTGACGACCAGGCACGCCTGCCCGGTGAGCTGCCAATCGGCTACCACCAGGTGGAAATCGACAGCCGCCACTTCACCGTGGCCGTGGCCCCGCCCCGCTGCCACAGCCTCGAAGACACGGTGCAACAGCCACCACCACGCTGTTGGGGCCTGGCGGTGCAGCTGTACAGCCTGCGCCGCCCCGGCGACGGCGGCTACGGCGACTGCCTGGCGCTGGAGCAACTGGCCCGCTCGGCTGCCGAGCGCGGTGCCGATGCCTTGGCCATCAGCCCCATCCATACACTGTCGGCCATTGACCAGGAGCACTACAGCCCCTACTCGCCCTCCAGCCGCCTGTTGCTCAACACCCTGTACGCCAGCCCCGCCGCCCTGCTGGGCGAACGGGAAGTGCGCATGGCCATCGAAGCCTGCGGGCTGGAGCAACAACTGGAAGAACTTGAGCAACGCCCGCTGGTCGACTGGCCACGCGCCGCCAGCGCCCGCCTGCGCCTGCTTGAAGCGCTGTACCAGGGTTTCAGCCAGGGCGACCACCCGCTGCGCAGCGATTTTGACAGCTTCCGCGAAGCTGGCGGCCAGGCGCTGGAGCACCACTGCCGCTTCGAGGTGCTGCAAGCCCAGGCGGTGGAGCACGGCCTGGGTGCCGACTGGCGCAACTGGCCCAAGGCCTGGCACGACCCCTACCACCCGGAAGTTGAAGCCTTTGCCAATGCCTACCCGGCCAAGGTCGAGTTCCATGCCTTCTGCCAATGGCTGACCGAGCGTGGCCTGCAACGTGCCCAGGAAGCAGCCCGCGGCAACGGCATGGCAGTGGGCCTGATCGCCGACCTGGCGGTGGGTGCCGACGGTGCCGGCAGCCAGGCCTGGAGCCGCCAGGACGAATTGCTGGCGGGCCTGAAAGTAGGCGCGCCACCCGACATCCTCAACCGCGCCGGGCAGGACTGGGGCATCTGTGCGTTCTCGCCCGAAGGCCTCAAGCGCAACGGCTACCGCGCCTTCATCGAGATGCTGCGGGCCAACCTGGCCCATGCCGGTGGCTTGCGCATCGACCATGTGATGGGCCTGCGCCGGCTATGGCTGATCCCGCAGGGTGCCAATCCCAGCGAAGGCGCCTATCTCAATTACCCGGTGGACGACTTGCTGCGCCTGCTGGCGCTGGAGTCGGTGCGCCACCAGGCGATCATTCTCGGTGAAGACCTGGGCACCGTGCCCGACGGCCTGCGCGAAACACTGGCCGAGAAGGCCGTGCTGGGCATGCGCGTGCTGCCGTTCGAGCAAACTCAGCCAGGCCGGTTCAAACCGATATTGGACTGGCCGGACAACGCCCTGGCCACCACCGGCACCCACGATCTGGCACCGCTGGCCGGCTGGCTGGAAAACCGCGACATCGACTGGAGCCACCGCTTGCAACTGATCGACGCTGCCACCGAACTGCACTGGCGCCAAGGCCGCCAGATAGAACACGACGGCCTGCGCCGTACCCTGGAGACCAACTACGGTGAACTGAAGGACAACGACGCAGTGATCGATGCGGCCATCCGCTTCGTTGGCCATACCCGTGCGCCCTTGGTGCTGATACCGCTCGAAGACCTGCTAGGCTGCGACGAGCAGCCCAACCTGCCGGGCACCACCAGCGGGCACCCCAACTGGCGGCGGCGCTTCACCCGGCCGGTGACAGAACTGCTCGATGACGAGGATGCCGCGCGGCGCCTGGAGCTGCTGGCCCAGGCCCGCGAACAGGCTTGGGAGCGTGACCGATGAAGCCGCTGACCGCGACCCTGCGCCTGCAGTTTCACAGTGACTTCACCCTCGATCACGCCGTACCGCTGGTGCCGTACTTCGCCCAATTGGGCATCAGCCACCTGTATGCCTCGCCCATCCTCAAGGCCCGAGCTGGCTCGCGCCACGGCTACGATGTGGTCGACCCAACCTGCGTCAACCCCGAACTGGGCGGCGAGGCAGCACTGGAGCGGCTGGTCGCCGCGCTGCGCCCGCATGGCATGGGGTTGATCCTCGACACCGTGTCCAACCACATGGCCGTGGGCGGTGCCGACAACCCCTGGTGGCAAAGCCTGCTGGCCTGGGGCCGGCGCAGCCCGTATGCGGAGTTCTTCGATATCCAGTGGCACTCCAGCGACCCGCTGCTGGCCGGGCAACTGCTGCTGCCGTTCCTTGCCAGCGACTATGGCGTAGCGCTGAAGAATGGCGAGATACCGCTTGAATTCGACAAGCAGCACGGCACGCTGCAAATCGCCCATTACGATCACCGCTTCCCGGTGTGCCCGGTCGACTATGGCTGGATTCTCGCCCTCAGCCCGGAGCCGGCGCTCAAGACTCTGGCCGAGCACTTCACGGCATTGGCCGAATCGACCACCCCGCTGGTCGATGCCCTGCCGCTGCACACCGAACTGGCACGCCTGGTGCGCGAAGGTGCCGACCTGGAATCGGCGCTGGTGGCATTCGACAGCCGCGCCGAAAATGGCCTCAAGCGCCTGCACCTGCTGCTGGAGCGCCAGACCTACCGCCTGGCCAGTTGGCGAACCGCTGCCGACGACATCAACTGGCGGCGCTTCTTCGACATCAACGAGCTGGGTGGCCTGAGGGTGGAGCGCGCCGTGGTGTTCGAGGCCACCCACGCCAAGCTGTTCGAGCTGATCGAGCGCGGCCTGGTGGACGGCCTGCGCATCGATCACATCGACGGCCTGGCCGACCCGCGCGGCTACTGCCGCAAGCTGCGCCGTCGGGTTGATGGCCTGTTGGCGCAGCGGCCTTTGCAGGCGGCCCTGGAGCACTTCCCGATCTACGTGGAAAAAATCCTCGGCGCCGGCGAACACCTGCACCGCGACTGGCTCACCGACGGCACCACCGGCTACGAATTCATGAACCAGGTCTCGCTGCTGCAGCATGACCCAGCCGGCGAAGCGCCGCTGACCGAACTGTGGGCGAACGTCACCGAACGGCCGGGCTTCCCTGAAGAAGTGCGCCTGGCGCGGCACCTTGTGCTCAATGCCAGCCTGGCCGGTGACTGCGAATCGGTGGCCCAGGCACTGCTGCAGGTTGCGCGCAACGACCTGATGACCCGCGACCTGACCCTGGGCGCGATCCGCCGGGCGTTGCAGGCACTGGTGGCGCATTACCCGGTGTACCGCACCTACTTCAACGCCTGCGGGCGCCCCGCTGAAGACGAAGGGTTTTTCCAGCAGGCGCTGGCCAACGCCCGGCACGACCTCGGAGAAGCCGATTGGCCGTTACTGGACCATCTTGAACAATGGCTGGGCGGGCAAGCCTGGCGGCAGTTGCCACCGGGCCGCGCCCGCAAGCAACTGCGCCACGCCTGCGTGCGCTTCCAGCAACTGACCGCGCCCAGCGCCGCCAAAGCCGTGGAAGACACCACTTTCTACCGCAGCGCCCGGCTGCTGTCGCGCAACGACGTGGGCTTCGAGGCCGAGCACTTCAGCGCGCCACCCATGCACTTCCATAACGAAGCCCAGCGGCGTCTGCGCGACTTCCCCGACAACCTGCTCGCCACTGCCACCCATGACCACAAGCGCGGGGAAGACACCCGCGCGCGGCTGGCCGTGCTCAGCGAACGCGGCCCATGGCTGGCCAGCCGGGTGGAACACTGGCGTGAACTGGCAGCGCCGCTGCGCGCGCAGCTGGACGATGGCCTGGCACCCAGCCCCGGCGACGAGCTGATGCTGCTGCAAACCCTGCTTGGCAGTTGGCCGCTGGGCCTCGACCTGCACGACGACAACGCCCTGCGCCAGTACGCCGAGCGTATCCGCCAGTGGCAGCAGAAGGCCTTGCGCGAAGCCAAGTTGCGTAGCAGCTGGAGCGCGCCCAACGAGGCCTACGAAGGCGCCTGTGCCCGCTACATCGATGGCTTGCTGCTGGACAGCGAGAACCAGCAACTGCGCAAATCCGTGGCAGATGCCGCGCAACTACTCGCCTGCCCCGGCGCCCTCAATGGCTTGGTGCAGGCCCTGCTGCGCATGACCACACCCGGTGTGCCCGACCTGTACCAGGGCAACGAGTACTGGGACTTCAGCCTGGTCGACCCCGACAACCGCCGCCCCGTGGACTACGCTTTGAGGCGTCGCACCCTGGACGACGCCACGCCGCCAGCCGAGCTGCTGGCGCACTGGCGCGACGGCCGCATCAAGCAGGCCCTGATCGCCCGGGTGCTGGATTGCCGCCAGGCGCACGCCGAACTGTTCCGCCGTGGCGCCTATCTGCCGCTGACCGTGCTGGGCAAACACGCTGACAAGGTGATCGCCTTTGCCCGGTTGGGCGACGGCGAGCGGGCCGTCATCGTTGCGCCACGCCTGGCCAGTACCCTGCTCGGTGGCAACCCTACACCGTTGATCCCGGCACAGAACTGGGACGACACCCGGCTGGTACTGCCGTTTGCCTTGTCACCTGCCAACTCGACGGGACTTTTCCCCTGCGCGGCGGTCAGCTCTTCCAAGGAGTTGATGTTGAGCACCGTGCTGGCGGAGTTTCCGGTCAACGTGTTGATACAACAATCTTGAGCATCAGGAGCGTCATGATGAGTGTCGATGAAAAGCGTATTCGCGAATTTGCCTACCAGATCTGGGAATCTGAAGGTAAGCCCGTAGGGGAGGAAGAACGCCACTGGGATATGGCCCGCAAG